>Ga0247832_1000015_pt1 | contig 283023 bp, 253 predicted proteins | sample LaCruzMarch2015__10_FD_192407 | JGI IMG/M metagenome (GOLD analysis project Ga0247832, IMG submission 192407) | Freshwater microbial communities from meromictic Lake La Cruz, Castile-La Mancha, Spain - LaCruzMarch2015_4m | ecosystem: Environmental > Aquatic > Freshwater > Lake | place: Spain...
TGGCCGGCAACGCATGAGTTTGCAGTTCATGGGCTGATGCGGCCAGCCAAGGACATCGGGGGCGACTTCTACGATCACTTCATCATTCAAAACGGCGCGGTGTGTCTGGTAGCGGCCGATGTTTGCGGCAAAGGCATACCGGCGGGCCTGTTCAGCATGTCGGCCAAGAGCGCCATGCGCGCCACCACGATCCAGTCGAGCACGGCCACGGCTGCGCCGGATCCCGGCCGGCTGGTCGCCGGTGTGAACAACCTGCTGCACGAAGGCAATGAAGACCTGCTGTTCGTCACCGCCATCTACGCGCTGTACCAACCGGCCAGCGGACAGCTTGATTTCGTGAATGCCGGCCACGTCAAGCCCTTGCTGTTGAACCGCGATGGCCACGCGCGCTGGCTCGATGCACCCAAGGGGTGTGCGCTCGGCGCTCGAGCCGGCCGGACGTACTCGGCCGTCCGCATCGATCTGCAAGTTGGCGACACCGTGCTGCTGATCACCGATGGCATCACCGAAGCGCTGAACACCGAGTTCGAGGAGTTCGGCATGGACCGCGTGATGCAGGCCCTCGAGGGTGCCGCTGGCATCGACGCCAAGGCATGCATCGAGCGGCTGCTGTCGGCCGTCGATGAGTTCACCGGCGGTGTCGAGCAGTCTGACGACATCACCTGCATCGCCGTGTGCCACCAGCCGGCATGGGGGTGACGTTGAATCAGGTCCTGGCGCGTTGACCCGTGACGGATGTGTTTCTACAATGTAGAAACATTTTAAGGATCAAGCCATGGAAGCCGTCATTCGAAAATGGGGCAACAGCCCAGCCCTGAGGTTGCCTGCGTTGGTGCTCAAAGAGGCTGCGTTGAGTCTGGAGCAGAAGGTCACGATCAGCGTCACCCGTGGGCGCATCGTGATTGAACCGTCTGAGCACGTGGCGTACAGCCTTGACGACTTGCTCGCGGGTATCACCCCACAAAACTCTCACCCAGAAATCAGCGGCGGAAAAGCTGTGGGCAAAGAGGTGTTTTGATGGCGTCGCGCCGCTACGTGCCCGAGGCAGGAGATGTTGTCTGGTTGGAGTTCGATCCCGAGGCTGGGCACGAACAGGCGGGTCGTCGTCCCGCCTTGGTCGTCAGCCCGGCAAGCTACAACGGTAAATCAGGGCTGATGGTTTGCTGCCCCTTGACCAGCAAAGTCAAAGGGCATCCCTTTGAAGTGGTTTTCGAGATTGATGGCGTTGCCAGCGCGGTGCTTTCCGATCAAGTCAAATCACTGGACTGGAAGATTCGACATGCGAAGAAAAAGGCGGTTGCCCCCAGCCTCGTCATGATTCATGTCAGAGCAAAAATCAAAGCCTTGCTCGTCATTGCGTGATCCATCAAAACTGCCGGTACTTGTGAACAGGCACAGCGATCGTGGTCACCGAGCCAGAAGCCACCTTGGATTCAAACCGGTTGAAAAAGTCTTTTCTGTAAATGAAAACAGAAAAGGGATTCGACGGGTAGGCGCTGATGTTCACCGTGCCACCGGCCTCGGTGAGTGGTTTTTCGAAGGCCAGGGTCAGCTGGCTGTTTTCGGTGATCTTCAAGACCTCTGAGGAGGTGTAGTTGAACCTGAAACCATCGTCGTCCTGATTGAACAACTGGTCTTGCTCCAGCCCTGAGGTGATGATGTTGACCCGGGTGTAGGTGTTGGTTTCGGCGTCGTACTCGAATGAGCCTTCAGCCGCCGCGCCGCCTTCGAAAAACACGCCCTTGAGATACCACGTCACGGGTGCAGCCACCGCCGCGTTGGACACCATCAGCGCAGCCAGCACGGCCAGCGCCATGCGCAAAAAACTTGTGGTCATGGGTTGCACTCCGCCTCGGATCAAAAACGACCGGCGAGTATCGCCTTGATCGCCGCGTGGATGCGGGCCATCGCATGTGGCACGCCCGCACTGCGGCATGGGGGTGACTCAGGCCGCCGGCGATGCCTCTGGCCTAAACTCTGCAGCCCGAGTGCCGATTGAGGCCAACCTTTCGCAACCCCGAACAGACAAAGACGAGGCAACCATGAGCGCAGACCGACACCGTGCAGTTCGCAGAGAAAAGCAAAAGCGTGCGAAAGACATCAAGCGTGAGGTGAAAAAACAGATCCAGGCCGCTTGTGCCGCAGCCCCTGCACAGCCAACCAAAGCCGAATAAGCCGGTTTGCTTTTCTCCCCAGCAACCCACAACGACAAGGCCCCCGCGTGACGCGATCACCCGGGGGCCTTTTCAATGTCAAGCCTGGCTTTGATCTGCCCACGCGAGTCATGTTCTGGCTGGCGCCGGCCACCGCCGGCCTCGCGCCGGGCTTGCATGCCGTGGGCGGGTACATCATCGCCCTGTGCGGCGACGGCGGCGTCATCGCGGTGCACCGACTGCTGGCCGGTGTGCATGATGTTGACGCCATGTTTTTGAATTCCCTCCAACACGCCACCAGCGAGCCCACGGTCTCACCATGAAAAAAGTTCTGACCCAGCGCATTCTTGACTTGCCTTGCTTGCCGCTGGTGTGGGGCGGCGTGCCGGGTCGCAGCGGCGAGCTCATCACCGACACCCTGGCAGCCTGAGTCATGGCCGAGCGCAGCCTCTTCGACTCCAGCCTGAAGCGTGATCTCGGGCGCAGTTTTGTGGCCACGCTGGTGGTCTTGCTCACCATCGTTCTCACGCTGATGCTGATCCGCACGCTGGGCCTGGCGGCCAATGCCAAGCTCGCGCCGCAAGACGTGGTGCTGATGCTGGGCTACACCGCGCTGGCCAATGTCTCGGTGCTGCTGGCGGCCTCGCTGTTCATCGCGGTGGTGGGCACGCTCGGGCGCATGTACCGCGACAGCGAAATGATCGTGTGGTTCAGCGGTGGTGTGAGCCTGTCGCGATTCGTGCGCCCCGTGTTGCAACTGGCCTGGCCATTGGTGCTGGCGGTGGCGGTGCTGGCCTTGTTCGTCTACCCCTGGGTCAACGAGCGCAGCGTCAAGCTGCGCGACGAGTTCGAGCGCCGCTCCGATCTGTCGCGCATCTCGCCCGGAAAGTTTCAGACCTCGGCCGACGGCAAACGGGTGTTTTTCATCGAGCGCGACTCCAAGGACAGCGCCAACGGCACCCAGGTGTTCATCTACAACCGGTTCAAAAACAGCGAGGCGGTGACCACCGCGCGATCTGGCCGCGTCGATGTGAGAGACGACAACCGCTACCTGCGGCTTGAAAACGGGCAGCGCAACGAGATGCGCAACGACGCCGAAAGCTCCACGGTGGCGCGCTTTGGCAGCTATGAAACCGTGGTGGGCAACAAGCTGGCATCACCCAACGACAAGCCACCGCCCAAGACGCGAAGCACCCTCGATCTGATCGTGGATGCCGACCGGGTGTCGATGGGTGAGTTGACCTGGCGATTGGGTTTGCCGCTGGCTGCAGCCAACATGGTGCTGCTGGGCATTGGCCTGGCAGCCAGCAGCTTGCGACGTGCGGGCAACTGGAATCTGCTGTTCGCGCTGTTGACCTTTGTCGTTTACTACAACCTGCTCAATTTGTCGCAGGCCTGGGTGGCCAGTGGCAGCATGACCATGGCTTTGGCCTTGCTGCTGATCCACGGCGCTGCGTTTGCGCTGGCCATGCTCATGCTGTGGTCCAAGGACAACCTCACGCGCCGCACCTTTTGGATGCAGATGACCGGTCGCTGAAAGCGCGACGAGTCAGCCAAACACCACCGTGCGGTGAGCGTTGATCAGCACGCGGTCCTCGAGGTGGTTGCGCAGTCCGCGCGCCAGCACGCCTTTTTCCACATCCTTGCCGCAGCGCACCAGATCGGCCACCGAGTCGCTGTGGTCGATGCGCATGACGTCTTGTTCGATGATCGGCCCCTCGTCGAGGTCCTCGGTCACGTAGTGGCAGGTCGCGCCGATCAGCTTGACACCGCGCTCCCACGCCTGGTGGTAGGGCTTGGCGCCGGCAAAGCTGGGCAGGAAGCTGTGGTGGATGTTGATGATCTGCCCGGCGTACTTGCGGCACAGCGCCGGCGGCAGTATCTGCATGTAGCGCGCGAGCACCATGGTGTCGGCGCCGCTTGACTCGAACAGCCGCTCGAGCGCGGCAAAGGCCTCGGCCTTGTCGTCCTTGGGCACCGGGATGTGGTGAAAGGCCAGGCCGTGCCACTCGACCAGCCCGCGAAACACCTCGTGGTTGGAGACCACGCCCACGATGTCGACGTCGAGTTCCTTGCTTTGCCAGCGCCCGAGCAGGTCATACAGGCAATGCTCCTGTGTGGACACCAGCAGCAGCACGCGGCGGCGCACTGCGCTGTCGCGCACTCGCCAGTCCATGCCGAATTCGGCGGCCACCACGGCAAAGCGGCGCTGCAGTTCGGCGCAGTCAAAGGGCAGGGAATCGGCGCGCACTTCCAGTCGCATGAAGTAGCGGTTCGAGTCGGCATCGGCATGCTGGCTCGAGCTCAGGATCCAGCCGCGGTGCTCGGCAAAAAAACCGGTGACGCGCGCCACGATGCCCACGCGGTCGGGGCAGGAAAAGCTCAGGGTGTAGTGGTGCGAGGGGTTCATGAGACAAGCCGCAGGGGTTGGAAAAACACAGCCGCCTAGCCTAGCGATTTCCTCGATACTTCGGCGCTTGCTTCTTGCCGCGCACGGTCTTTTTTCAAGGCTGCGGCCTATGCCCCATGGACTGGATTTCTGTCGTTTTCTCGCTGGCGGTCTTCGGCGTGTGCGGCTGGCTGCTCGGCCGCTTCAAGGAAAGGCCGCTGGCCGGCGCGGTGATGGGCGTGCTGCTCGGCCCGCTCGGCTGGCTCATTTTGTTGCTCGGGCCGAGGGGGACCACGCCATGCCCCTACTGCGGCACCACGCTCACGCTGTGGCAAGCACGCTGCGGTGGTTGCTTCACCAAGATGACGTGGATCCGCGGCAGGCCGCTGGGGCCCAGACGATAAGAGTGCACCCGGGCGGGGCGCCGTCCACCACGAGCTGTTGGGCCGTGTCTTGGCGAGGCCTTAATCTCGTGGCATGACATTCCGCCGACTCGCCGCGCACTGCTGCATCGCCTTGTGGGCGCTGGGCATGAACGCGGCGGCGGCCCCCGCGCTGCCGGCCGAGGTGCTGGCTGCGATGCGCGACTCGGGCGTGCCTGCGCGGCACTTTGGCTTTTACGCGCAGCCGGTGGACGCCACGCCAACCGGCGACAGCGTGGCCATCGCGTCCATGAACGCCGAGCAGCCTTTCTTGCTGGCGTCGACCACCAAGGTAGTCACCTCGCTGGCCGCACTGGACCTGTTGGGCCCGGCGCATCCGTGGCCCTTGAGCGCTTTCACCACCGCACCGGTGCAAGGCGGCCGGTTGAAGGGCGATCTGGTGATCGAAGGGCGGCGGCATGCGATCTCGGCCGACGAACTGCGCCGCTGGTTTGTGCAAATGCACGCCGAAGGGCTCAGCGCCGTGACCGGCAACATCGTGCTCGATGGCGTGCTGTTGATGTCGTCGCACGACCCGGCCATCGGCAACGCGGCGCTGGCCGCGGGCACCTTCGAGCCGCCGCCGCCAACCGCCTCGGGCTGGTCCGAGTCCGCGCGGCAGTTCAACGCCGGCACCATGCTGCTGTCGATCGAGGCGGGCTCGGGCGATCGCGCGCGCATCACGCTGGTGCCGCAGCCGCTGGGCGTTCAGGTGGTCAACGACGTGATGATGGCCAGCGGCCCTTGTGATGCCTGGGCCGCCTGGAGCAGCGACAGCGTGCGCGGCAACGGCACGCCGCAGTTGCTGGTGCGCGGGCGCTGGGACGTGAACTGCCCCAAGGAATACGTCGCCTACGTGCAACCGCTGCCCGGCATGAAGTTCATGCCCAACACCGCACCGCGAGAGTCGCTGCGTGCGGGTGCCGCGCCGATCGAGTTATCGAAGTCCGCACAGGTCGCCCGTTTGTGGGTCGAGTCGGGTGGCACGCTGCGCGGGCGGGTCATCGAGGGCACGGCGACACCCCCTTCGACGCGCACTGCCAACGCGCCAGCACGGTGGTCAAGCGCGTTTTCGATCCCGCTGTCGCAAGTCGTGCGCGAGATCAACAAGACCAGCGACAACCTCGCCGCGTGCAACTTGCTGCTGTCGCTGGCGCCCAGCTCGGCCATGCCCGGCCAAGAGCGGCGCGATGCCAAGGCCCGGGTGCATGAATGGCTGATCGGCCAGGGCCTGCTCGAAGGCGATATCCGCGTCGATCTGGGATCAGGCCAATCGCGCGAGGAGCGCGGCAAGCCGCGCGCCATGGTGCAACTGCTGCGCAAGGCCTGGAAGACCGAGGGCGCGCAGGCCTTCGTCAATTCGCTGCCCATCGCCGGCGTGGATGGCACGCTGGCCAACCGCATGCTCGAAGGCCCAGCCACCGGTCAGGCCTTTCTCAAAACCGGGACTTTGAGCGACACTCGCGCGCTGGCCGGTTATGTGCGCAGCCGCAGTGGCGTGGTCTATGCGGTCGCAGCCATCGTCAACCACCCCGATGCCGCACGTGCCCGCGGTGCGCTCGATGCCTTCATCGGGTGGCTGGCCAGAAATGGTTGAGGCTGGACAGACATCTTTGGCGTCGCCGCATCGACAGGAGAGTTTGAAGTGAATCTCGACAAACCCACCGCCGAGGACTACCAGCACCTGGGGGCCATGGTCGACCAGATGCAATCGCGCTTCATCCGCGGTGTGCCCACGGCCGATGTGTTCGCGCCGCTGCTGGTCGATCTGCTCACCTTCACCGGCTGCGAATACGGCCTGATCTCTGAGGTGATCGCCGATCCGGGCGACGGCCACGAGTTCTTGCGCATGCATGTGCTGACCGACATCAGCTGGAACGAGGAAACCCGCGCGATGTACCTCAAGCATCACAGCGGCGAAAAGACGGTCGAGTTCCACAACCTCAACTCCTTGCTGGGCGCGGCGGTGCTCAGCCGCGAGCCGGTCATCGCCGACGACCCGTCCAACGACCAGCGTCGCGGCGGTCTGCCGCACATGCACCCACCGCTCAATTCCTACCTGGGCGTGCCGGTGTTCCATGGCGGCGAGATGGTCGGGCTGGTCGGGCTGGCCAACAAGGAAGGCGGCTTTCATGAGGCGCTGATCGGTTTTTTCCAGCCGCTGTACGCCAGCGTCGCCGCCATCATCGGTGCGGTGCGCATCGACGCTGCGCGCATGCAAGCCGAAGCCAGCCTGCGTCAAAGCGAATTCGAAATGCGCAGCACCTTCGAAATGGCCGCCGTGGGCATGGCGCACTTGGGCGCCGATGGCCGCTTCCTGCGGGTCAACAGCCAACTCGCGGACAGCCTTGGTCTGCAAGAAGCGGCGATGGTGGGCCACACGCTGGCGCAGTTCATTCACCTCGATGACCGCCAGGGGTTGTGCCAGCAGTTCGAGCAGCTGGTGGCTGGCGACGTGCCGCGTCTGTCGATGCAAGTGCGCGGACTTCATGCTGCTGGCGATGACTTGCTGTTTTCGCTTTGTGCCACACAGGTGTGCGACGCCACAGGCAAGTCGGGTTTTGTCGTGGCCGTCATCGAAGACATCACCGCGCGCAAGAAGGCCGAAACCGCCATGCTGGCCGCGCAGGCTGCCGAACGGGCCAACATGGCCAAGACGCAGTTCCTCTCGCACATGAGCCACGAGCTGCGCACGCCGCTCAATTCGGTGGTGGGGTTTTCGCAGTTGCTGCAGCTCGATCGCAGCCCGCCGCTGTCTGCCACCCAGCGCGCCTATGCCCGTCAGATCGAAAGTGCCGGCTCGCACCTGCTGTCCATGATCAACGATCTGCTCGACCTGTCGCGCATCGAGAGCGGCACGGTGTCGATGTCACTCGAGTCGGTGGATTTGCGTCAGTCCATCGACGAGGCGATCTCGCTGGTGTCCAAAGCGGCGGCGGATGCCGGACTGCACGTCGATGTGCTGTTTCCCGAGGGCGTCATGGCCGAGCGCGTCGAGGCCGACCGTGTGCGATTGCGCCAGGTGCTCGTCAATTTGTTGAGCAACGCCATCAAATACAACCGCCCCGGCGGCAGCGTGTGCGTGCTGGCTGGCCCCGGGCCGCAAGATGACGAGATCGCCATCGAGGTGAAGGACACCGGGCACGGCATGTCGGCCGAGCAGATGGGGCATCTGTTCGAGCCGTTCAACCGCCTGGGCGCCGAGCGCTCGCACATCGAGGGCACCGGCATCGGACTGATGATCACCCGTGGCCTGGTCGAGCTGATGGGCGGCCAATTGCTGGTCAGCAGCGAAGTGGGCGTGGGCAGCAGCTTCACCGTCGTGCTCAAGCTGCCGGCCGGCCACACGCGGCTGCGTGTCGAGCCAGGCACGAGCGACACCGACGGGCCGACGCACGCGGCGGGTGACGATGGCCGGCTGTGTGTGCTTTACGCCGAAGACAACCCGACCAACGTGATGCTGATGACGGCCGTGATGGAAATGCGTCCGCAGTGGCGTTTGGTGTGTGCCACGAGCGGTCGCGAGGCACTGCAAGTCGCCTTGAGCGACCCGCCCGATCTGGTGCTGCTCGACATGCATCTGGGCGACATGACCGGGCTGGAGCTGTTGCAGCAGATGCGCGCTCACTCCTCGCTGGCCGCCTTGCCCAGCATGGTGCTGTCTGCCGACGCGCTGCCCGAATCGCAAAGACAAGCCGCCAAGGCCGGCGTGCTCGAGTACCTGACCAAACCCATCGACGTGCCGAAATTTCTGGCGGCGATGGACGCGGTGGAACGGGGCCTGTGAGCTCGGCGCGCTGTGCGCTCAGTACAGCATGCCCACCAGCGCTGCCGTGATGCAGGTGGCCAGCAAGCCGGCGAGCACCGACTTCATGGCCAGCACACCCAGGTCGGCGCGGCGTGCTTCAGGCAGCAGCGGCGCCAGTCCGCCGACCATGATGCCCACGCTGCCGAAGTTGGCAAAACCGGCCAGTGCATAGGCCATCAGCAGCCGGCTGTGCGGCGACAAGGCTTCATCGGGCAGCGCGGCCATGTCGATGTAGGCCACGAATTCATTGAGCACCGTCTTCTTGCCCAGCAGCTGACCCGCCACGCCGGCCTCAGACCACGGCACCCCCAACAGCCAGGCCAGCGGCGAAAACAGCACCCCCATCACGCGCTCGGCTGAAACCGGCGCGCCGCCCACATGGGGCAGCGCCTTCAGTCCGGTGTTGACCAAGGTGACCAGCGCCACCACCACGATCAGCATGGCGATGATGCTCAGCAGCAACTGCAAACCCTCAGAGGTGCCACGACCCAGGGCTGCCATCGCGCTGTCGTCTTCACGCTCGAACTTCACCGGCATGGCCTGGCCGGCGGCATCGGTCGGCACCATCAGGGCGGCCACCGCCAGCGCCACCGGAATGGCAATCACCGAGGCGGCCAGCAGGTGCGCCATCGCATCGGGCATCACCGGTTTGAGGATGGCGGCGTACAGCACCAGCACCGTGCCGGCGATGGTGGCCATGCCGCAGTTCATGGTCATGAACAGCTCGCCGCGGCTCATGCGGGCCAGCCACGGCCGCACCACCAGCGGGCCTTCGACCATGCCCACAAAGGCGTTTGCCGCGGCCGACACCCCCACCGCGCCGCTGATGCCCATGGTGCGCTGCAAGACCCACGCAAAGCCCTGCACCAGCCGCGTCAGGATGCCCCAGTGAAACAGCAGCGCCGACAGCGCCGACACCACCAGGATCAGCGGCAGCGCCTGCGTGGCCAGCACGAAGGTGGCTTCGGGATGGGTGGCGTCATAGGGCAGCGCACCGCCGCCCAGGTAACCGAAGACCATGGCGGTGCCCACCCGCGTGGCATCCATCAGCGCGTCGAGCAGGCCGTTGGTGGCAGCCACCGCCGAGCTCACACCGGGCACCCAGCGTATGGCCAGCGCCAACACCATGGCCAGCACGATGCCCGACCACACCGGCCGCCAGTGGATGGCGCGGCGCTGCTCCGAGGCCAGCCACGCCAGGCCCAGCAGGGCCAGCACGCCCAGGGCGCTTTGAAGGAAAGACATTCTTGGATCCAGTCTCAAGCCGGGCAGGGCGCACGGATTGGCGTTGATTGTCCTTGCCGCATCGGCCGATCGATGTGCCGCCATGTGCGGGTAAGCTGCGCCGCAGTTTGCAACCTTGCCACCTCATGAAGCCCCTGCTCATCCTCGCAACCGGCCTGATGTCGGCATGCATCGCCAGCAGCGCATGGGCTGCGCCGTGGCTTCGGCTGGGTGAGTTTGGCGAGAGCGTCACCTACGTCGACCCCGAAAGCGTGCAAGGTGCCGGCCAGCGCTGGCGCATGTGGGTGCTGGTCGACCGGGCCAAGCCGCTGTTGCTGGTGGGCGAGGGCAGCCTGTCGTGGTCATCGACCAAAACGCTGATCGAGTTCGATTGCAAGGGTCAGGCTGCAAGAACGCGAGCCGCCGTCTACTACGCAGGGCCCATGGGCGCAGGCCAGGCGCTGATGTCTGACTATGAGGTCGAAGACTGGAAGTACGTGCCACCGGGCACCACGCTCGAGCCCCAGTGGCGATACGCCTGCGCTTCCAGGCGCAACGTCCAGCCGAGATGACCCCTAGGCAGTCACGCGCCACAGTGAGGCATCATCCCCACGACTCGCAGGGACGAGATACATCAAGGGGACGGCATGCGTGCGTGGCAAATCTTCAAGTGGCTGGGCGCGGCATGGGCGCTCGGCGCCAGCCCCATCGCGGCACAGGCCTACACATTCGACTTCGGTGACGACCGCTCGCTCAGCGTGGGCTATGCGATGCGCTACAGCTACACCAACGCCGACTCGCCCAACGGCACGGCCTCGCCGGGTCACTCCACCGACTTCCATCTGGACAGCGGCCGCTTTCTGTTCGGCGCCTCGCTCAACAAGTACGTCAAGGCCACGGTGAGCACCGAGCGCGAAGGCGGGTTCAATCACACGCTCGATGCCTTCGCGCAGTTCGAGTTCATGCCTGAGTTCAACATCTGGGCCGGCCGGCTGGTGTCGCCCAGCGACCGCGCCAACATGGCCGGGCCGTACTACTCGATGGGCGGCGGCTACTGGCCCTATGTGGCATCGCGCTACGGCGGCTACGGCGGCATCTTTGTGGCGCGTGACGATGGCGGCGTGGTCTGGGGCACCGTGGCCGATGGCCGGCTGGGCTATTCGCTTGGCGCATTCAAGGGCTACACCCTGGGCGTGGGTTCGCTCACCAAAGATCAGGCCAAAGACGCCGGCATCAAGACCAACGACGGTTCGCTGATGTACTCGGGCCGCTTGCAGTACGACTTCTGGGACAGGGCCCCCGGCTACTACAACATCGCCAACTTTCTGGGCGAAAAAGACATCCTGTCGGTGGGCGCGGCGTTCCGCTATCAGGACAAGGGCGTGCTCACCACCACCGGTCGCGGCGACTACACCGGCGTGAACCTCGACTTCTTGATGGAAAAGCGCTTCCAGGGCCTGGGGGCGGTTGCAGTGGAAGCAGCCTGGTACGACTACGACACCGACGATGTGGTGATGTCGGAACAGGGCAAGGCGTATTCGACCGGCCTGTCGTTCATCTTTGCCCAAAAGGTCGGCTGGGGCAGGCTGCAGCCGTTCACCCGCTGGCAAAGGTTTGACGCAGACAGCGACACCGACACCAAGCAGTTCGATCTGGGCGTGAACTACGTCATCGATGGCTACAACGCACAGGTGAGTGCCACCTTCACCAATACCAAGGTCAGCAGCCCCGGCGTGAACTCGACCGACAACGACAAGTTCGTGGTGGGACTGCAGTTGCAGTTCTGAGTTGTGCCGTCGGTAGCCGGGCCGTTATGTTCGGCCGCAAATTTCCGCAGCTGTGGTTGACGCGCTGGCAGCGAGCGGGAGAGGGAGCCTGATGCACCCTCACCCCAGCCCTCTCCCGCGGGCGGGAGAGGGAGCAAATGCGAAGCCCATCTGCCGCCTGGCGGAAGATGGCTATTCAAATCCCCTCTCCCTCTGGGAGAGGGCTAGGGTGAGGGTCAGGCCCGTCAAATTCGCTCTCCCTCTGGGAGAGGGCCAGGGTGAGGGTTTGAATCCCCCGGCCGACAAGGCCACCTACTTGACGGTGAAACGAACGGTGATGGCCTTTGCAGACGGCGTGACCAGCGATGCGACAACCAGCTCGGCTTCTGACTTCTCGGCGCCGTTGAGCACCATGAGCTTGCCCTTCAGACCGGTGGACGTCATCTACGCCAGCCTTTCGTATGCGGGCGCCATGCTCGAGTGTCTGGCCCACGCCGGCATCGGCCGGGTGCCGCGCACCCATGTGGCCGTCGGGATTGCCGTGGCACAGGCGGTCGCCGTCGAGCGTCACGACGCCAGCCAGCTTCCAACCGGCTGGGACCACGCCGATCTGCGCGTGGCCCGGGCCTTTGGCGACGCCTGGATCCGCGAGCGGCGAACCGCAGTGCTGGTAGTGCCCTCGGTCGTGGCCCGCCGCGAAGGCAACGTGCTTATCAACCCCGGCCACCCGGACTTCGCCCACATCACGGCCGGTGCGCCGGAGGCTGTGGTGTGGGATGAGAGGTTGTTTACTGGCGGCTGAGGCTCGGTAGATAGGCGTCGGCCCGGTCTTAGCAGCCGATCAGAGATCGAGGTAAAGATCCGGCTCACGTAATGCCTATTTTTTATTCATCAAATATTCTAAGAATTCGCTGGCTTCATTGCCGACTTTCGAGAACACGTCTCTCGTATTGACAGTAGTTGGATTCGCCTGGAATCCTGGCAAGCAATACTCCTGCATTGACGATTCACAAAATCCGTCTACCACTCATTGAGCGAATCGTTTGATGCTCTTTATCACATAGGAGCGGATGGATACGCCAGGAACCCGCAACACAACATCTTCGCCGACCGTTGCTCCGATCAGAACGCATCCTAAAGGTGTGTTCTCGCCAATTAGGCCCATCTGCGGATTGGTTTGATTATGTGTCAGCCTAACCTGGACTAAATTTTCCGGTTCGCCGGCGGGAAAGTAGGTCACCAAGTCCCCCACCTCAATCTCGAGTTCATCTTCATCATTATCGAAGATCAAGTCTTCAATCGTCAGAGACTCTTGGCCGACAGGGCTCATCGTTGTGTCGAGTTCAGCTAGATTCGTCGGCGTGTTGTGGACGTCGACGGTGTCAGCCCCTATGAAATCATCCGGCAGAGGTTGTTTCTCAAGGATTTTGAGGAATTGGTGAAGCCGGCCTGCTTCTGCGTGCGGGTTTCTAAACCAGTCTGTGGACCAAATACGCCAGATACGACCGCGCCAGCCAAGACTCTCCAGAATTTCTTGGCGAATACGATCTCGATCTCGAACCGATACTCCAGAGTGGTAAGTCGCACCGTCGCACTCGATTGCGGCAAGATACCCAGATAGTCTCCCTGGGTGTTTGACAGCAATGTCAATTCGAAACCCTGCCACGCCTAGCTGTGGAGTGACTTCATATCCCATGTTACGCAAAACGTCTATTACCGCGACCTCAAAGTCACTTTCCGGCGGGAGGTTGGTCTCCATTTCAGCCCTGAGTACTCCGTTGCGAGCGAATTCAAGGTAATTGCGCAAAGCCTTGGTGCCCTCCGGGGTGCGACTATCCGAAACAATGTCTTCCGGATGCATGGAGCTGTACACGGCCACGGACTTGCGCGCCCTAGTAAACAGGACGTTCAGTCGCCTCCAACCACCCTCTCGGCTAATTGGGCCGAAGTTCTGCCGAACCACTTTGGCGTCCTTGGGCTTGCCAAAAGTCGTCGAAATAAGGATGCAGTCGCGCTCGTCGCCCTGAACGTTTTCCAAATTCTTCACGAATAACCCCAGTCCCGCCGACTCCCAGCTCTCCTTGAACTGAATTGCCTTTGGCAGATTACGGAGCCGTTCATCGAGCAGTTCTGCAACCAAGTCGCGTTGTTTTATGTTCAACGTGACGACTCCGAGTGAGTCCGCAGGTCGCGTCAGGATGTGTTCGACAGCCGCATCGACAACGCGCCGTGCCTCAGCATGATTCATCTGGTTCTCATACACGCCGTCTGACACGTAGTGGTAACTCAGGCCCAGTGCCCTGCTCTTCGGGTAGGGCGACGGGAAGACAACTAAGTTCCCGCGATAGAAATGGTGATTCGAGAACGCAATCAATGACTCGTGATGTGATCGGTAGTGCCAGCGAAGTGTGCGGACGGGGCGAAAGTGGCTGATACAGACATCGAGAATGCTCTCGGCCTCGGTCGTGGCCATCTGGTTAAGTCCGTCGGGATCGTCCTCGATTGAGGACATCCGAGAGAAAAATGACGTGGGCGGAAGCTGCTTGGGATCGCCCACGACCACCAGTTGTGCGCCGCGCGCCACGGCGCCTATCGCCTGCTCGGGTCGAAGCTGCGATGCCTCATCCATGACCACAATGTCGAATTTGAGATGACCCGGGTCGAGAAACTGAGCGACGGCCTGAGGGCCCATCATGAAGCAAGGCTTGAGCTCTTGAATTGCTCGGCCTGCCCTTTTCATGATCTGTCTGACCGGTACGCGCGGTCGTTGCTGATTGGTGAGCAGATCCAGCAGATGCATCTCGGTTTTATCCCCAACTCGAGCAGCGTTGTTTCCCTGCGGTGGGCGGCTTAGACGCTTGCATTCACGGGCAATCTGAAGCCCACGAAGTTTGATGATGCTTCGGTCGAGATCTGCATATTCGCGCCGAGTGGCTGTGTGCCGCTCTCCGCTGAATTGCTTCAAAGTGGGAGTTCGATCAAATGCGGCCTTTGCGATGCCGGCATAGAACCGAAATTTGAAGGCATGCTCAAGCTTGTCAGACGCAATGTCGCCGACTTCCAGCGCGGCGACGAAGCCCTCAAGTCCCTGATCCAGAGCAGTTAGTCGTGCGCCAATGTACTGAGCCCAAGGGAGCAATACAGACACCTGGTTTGCGGCGCTCTGCGTCTTTTCAAACAAGCGTCTCGCGAACTGCGATGTTGTAAGTCCCACCGGGTCCGCCCACACCGCAGCCTCGAAGCGGCCGTAAGAGGCCATCGCGCTGGCGAAGTCAAGGACGTCTTGCCATCCCCTATTGATGGCGTCAGTGTGTCTCCTAAGCTTCTCGTGATTTGAGACGCAGTGCTCGGAAATCAGTATTCGCTGGATGCTTTCGGGAAGGTTAGCCCGCCTAACCATCGACCCATAGGTGTGAGCGGCAAGGAACGGCTCTAGATTCGTGAGGCGGCCCAAGAATTTTCCACCGAGCAACTCCCGTCCAGTGGCATCGTTCGCCAGCGAAGCCTCCAACCCCGGCAAGGCAGCGCTCTCGAGCAGCACGGCCAGACCTTCATCCGCCGTAATCGAAGGGCGGAAGTGCTGTTTCATGAACGCAGCGGCAGCGGTTAAGGCAGCGGCTGCCTCCTCCATGGTCGCGATACGTGTTGACCACAAGGTCGAGTCAAGTCTTATCAAGACTTCCGCCGTTGAGTCCACAAGCAGCGGGGTCACGACAGATGCTGCCAAGTCAAGCTCATGGGCCGCCTGATTGATCCCCTGGGCACTTTGCGACAACTGAGCTATCAAAAGCCTATCGAACGTCAGTGGGTCAAAGGTGGAAAGACGAAGTCCTGCGGACTCCAGCGTCACCTGAGCCACCTCCATCCACATTGCGGAGTCAATTAGCCGAGTGATCGGAGTTTGCTCGGCCTCGAAATGTCGACCCGCGAGAGCCTGTAAACCGGGGTTTCCCACCCACGTTGCGCGGTCCTTTCGTAATCGGCTCAGCCTTTCGAGTTCGCGCAACCGCTGGACGGTTGCCATCTTCCCCTTGTCCTTGGTGATACGCCGATGCAGCGCGACGGCAGACCGCCAAGGGCCCTGAAACACCCGATACCAAGCGTCCCCTTGTCTGAGCGTCTGAACCGCGACGGCCAAATCCGCATCCGAGGGCACGATGTCGAGGTGGAATAGGGTGTCGAGGTAACTCTCTTCCGATTGAATGCGCAGCAGTTCTGTGAGGTTCTGCTTCAGCCGCGTCACCGCGACGGGCTGTCTTAGACCATCGTTTCGGTAGTCAAGAATCTCCTTGGTTGATGTCGCGCAGACACGCACAACAGCCAATATCCCCTGGATCTCGGCATGCTGGCCTGAGAAGGGGATGCCGGCAGTACGTGCCACAGTCCTCAGGCGTTCAAGTGCTGCTTTGGCACGGTTAGCTCTCAGGAGCAGCGCCGCCGCCACTTCCTCAGCTCTTGCACGCGTAGTCCCATAGAAGCCCCAGGTCGCGAGGCTCAGGATGGAGCCTCGAGCCCGCTGGATTAACTCGTCGGCAGCCGGGGCAGGGTTCACCAAGCATCGTTGCATGCGGGATTCGAGGCTCTTTATTGCAGCGATTCGACGTCCAACATCCAACAGCACGGCCATGCTGTGAGCCCCGATGGCGTCATTGGCTGGGAAAAGGACTGGCAGGGCTGAAAACTCCACTTCTCCGTCATCGGCAGGGCTGATGTTTGCCAAGACCTCAACGAGCTGCTTCGCGCTCTCCGCGCTCATGTTGATGTTGGCTCCACCCAGGAGTAGGGCCGCATCGGTGGTCGTTTTGTAGAAGCGCTCAAACCTGACTTCAAAGGTCCTGAGCACTTGCTGCACCGCCAGATCGTCCTCTGGTCGGAGCTCGGTTGGGAAAAACCCCCAAAGCGGATGACTCTGCCCATAAGCGCCAACCAGTTGAAGTTGGTTAGCCAGATAGCGTAGGCGGTCGCCTATGTCTGCAAGCTGAGTTCGGGTCGTCCTAGGTGCGGCGAGAAACTCCAACTTCTGTGCCGGGAGCGCGCTGCCACAAGCCTGTAAGCGGTGTCGTTCCGCCCTCCACATGACCTGATGAAGTGTGATGTCAAGGCTATTGCCGAATTTCGAGTTCATCAGGTCTGCGTATGTCCTGAGCTCTTGGCGCTTTTGCTCGAGCCGCCCCAACATCTCATCAATCCCGGGATCCGCAGGAGGATGCAAGCTCATGCGCGTCTCGATGTCCTCGAGGATCCTCTTTTTATTGGCCTTGTTGCTGTGAAGCTCCAACACAAAGGGGTCCAGTCCAGCCTGTGTCAGGCGCGACTTGACGACCTCAAGGGCTGCCAGCTTTTCAGCAACAAACAAGACCTTCTTGCCTGCGTGAAGGGCTGCTGCGATCAAATTCGTGATGGTCTGGGATTTCCCGGTGCCTGGTGGGCCTTCGATTACACGGTTCTGCCCATCGAGCACATCGATTAGGGCGCTGTGCTGAGAACTGTCCGCGTCGTATATGAGCGGAATGTCGCGCTTGGGGTGGTCATCAATTTGGTACTCTTCTGCATATTGCGCACCCCCATCAGGCCCTTCCTTCGCCCGCCCTTCAAAGACCTGCTTCACGAGCGGGTGCTCTTCCAGCGGGGCATCCTGCGGCCAGCTTTCGGGTTGTAGTTCCCGAACGAGCAGCATGTTGGTGAACGACAGAAGCGTGAGCGTCATCATCCGGCGCACGCACCAGTTCGGTTGGTTGCGAACAGCCTCCGTCACCTCGCTGAGGTAGGCGTCAACGGATACCCCTGACTCGTTGTCGTACTCCGGCAGGTTGAATGCGAAGTCGCGCCTGAGCTTTTCCCGGAGCGAGAGGTTGTCAGCGAGTTCCTCGCCAGTGGAGTTCAGGAAGAACGAGGAATACTGGCCATCATCCGTTCGGGTCATAGCCACTGGTATGCACAGCAGCGGTGCAAGGTAGAGCTTGTCGCCGCCCGGGGCTTCTGGAAACTCGAGAAATCCCATCGCCAAGTGCAGCATGTTCGCACCCGTTTCCTCGATGGCGAGCTTCGCCTCGCGCTCAAGCTTTCGGCAGTGTTTGCCAAGATCCTCTGAGTAGTAAAGCGTACGGGCATCGATCGCGGCCATGGCCGTGGTCGTCGATCTTCGGGATCCAACTGCGAGGTCGTAAGAAGGGTCGATACCCAAACTGATAGCAAATTCCCGGGGATCTGGGCGTACCCGGCGTCCATTCTTCGTGATCCACTCGCCGCGATCGGGCTCCTGTAGCGGGGCGATTAGTACTCGGCTGGTCTGGTCAACAAGCCGTTTGAAGATAGCGTCGAAGTTCGTGTGTACGAACTGAAGGGATTTGCCCGGGCCGTGCTTAAAGTTAATAAGTCTGTTCCGCCCCGTCAGGTCGAGAAGACGCAATCGCAGTTCATTCAGAGCCTCTCGGATCGGGACAGAACCTGAGAACAAGCTAGGCCCAGTTTCAGGCTTCGCAGAATCCATGCCTTCGGTCTTTTCTGCCATGTGCTGCGCCTTTTCTGATTTTTATATCCGCGTTCGGGCAGTCTACTGAGACGAACCGCCCTGCAGTCTGCTCCTGATTCCTCTTCAAAAGTATTTCCTCCTGGCCGATGTCAGTGAAGCGCTCGCAACCTTCGGTGGGACGTTGTGTTGTCAGGGCATCGGGCCATCAGACCTCCCGCACGTGCCAAGTTATTCCACAAGAAACACATCCAAATGCGTGTCCGAGGGACGCTCCGGCACTCAGCAGCGTTTTTATTTCATCAGTCGCCAAGGGACCAAGCGGAAGGCTATCGAAGGCAACACCTTGCGTCCTTCTGCACTTCGGACATCGACCCGCAGGTGCGCCAGAGCATAGAGAACTCGGGCCCAAATGGGCCCGAGAGACCTCCATACGTTAGTGGTTGTCAGGCTCACCAGGTGAGCCATAAGTACCTGAAACTGGAGTCCTGCCAGGGGATGCGCTGGCTGACGGATCTGACGCGTGCCTGATGGCCGGGCCGGCGCTGGTGGCCTCCGGCGCTTAGCAGCTGCTTAACAGGCTAAGCCGCAAGCCATTGATTTTTATGGGGATGTTTCCAACGAACGCCGTGTTCCGACGATTGCTAAGCCCACGCTATGCCTTCAGCCGAAGGGTGTCGTTCTTCATCACCTCTTCCCACCCGAGGCAGGCCAGCGCGACGGTGCGCGGCACTGGCTTGGCGCCGCTGCGGTAGTAGGCGAGCATGCGGCGGGACACACCCAGCGCCAGCGCCGCCGTGTCGAGTTTCAGGTCGTGCCTGGCCATCCAATTCCAAATGAATTCATGCGACACGCCTCCGGCATGCTCAACGGCTCGTGCGCGCAGGTTGTCGGCTGCCAGTTCCAGGTCGTCGTCGTTCGCCCAGATCACCGAGGCGCCGTGGTCACCGACCTTGGCCGAGCTGAACACCTTGGGATCCTTCAGCCGTTCCAGCGTTGGGTGCTGCGTGATCGTGTCCACCAGACTGACTTCGAATTGCTCGCCGTCCGCATAGCGCAGCAGCAAGCTGGCAGTCGGCGTGGTCTTGACGCTGGACAGAGTGAATTGCTTTGGCCTCATGGGTTCAGTTCCTTCCACTTCGTGGCCAGTAGCGCCACATTCAGGCTGGCCCAAGCCAGCGCTTCCTTCAACACTGCCGGCCGCACGGTGCCGTCAATCACCCGCAGGGATGCCAAGTCAATCAGAGCTTCGCAGCCATCGCTGGCCAGCACATGGAAGTGCGGTGGGTTGTGGTCGCCGGCGTACATGGTCAGCTTGGACTTCGGGAGGCGAATCAGCGTTGCCATGTGGCATTGTAGTGCAATGGTTGCACCGGTAGTGGTGCATCATCAAGGCGCAGCCCGAAACCGAAGCAAGCTGGGTTAAGGTGCCCGCCGTGTGCAATCTGTGTGCACCCAAAACCCGAAAATTGCACCCGATGACCGACCTTCGATCCGATCAGCCCGCACCGTTCGCCTCTGGGGAACGTGTGCCAAACCCATGGCGCCTGTCGGTCGCGCCCATGATGGACTGGACCGACCGACACTGCCGCTATTTCCATCGGCTGCTCACGCGCCACACGCGGCTCTATACCGAGATGGTCACCACCGGCGCGCTGATCCATGGCGACGTGAAGCGGCACCTCGAGTTCAACGCCGAAGAGCATCCGCTGGCGCTGCAGTTGGGTGGCAGCGAGCCCGCCGATCTGGCGCATTGCGCCAAGCTCGCGCAGGACTGGTGCTATGACGAGGTCAACCTGAACTGCGGCTGCCCGAGCGAGCGGGTGCAGCGCGGCGCGTTTGGCGCGTGCCTGATGGCCGAGCCGGCGCTGGTGGCCGATGGCGTGAAGGCGATGCGCGATGCGGTGAGCATCCCGGTCACGGTCAAGCACCGCATTGGCATCGACAAGATCGAAAGCTACGACTTCGTGCGCGACTTCGTCGGGCAGATCGCCGATGCCGGCTGCGAGGTGTTCATCGTGCACGCGCGCAATGCGTGGCTCAAGGGCCTGAGCCCGAAGGAAAACCGCGAGGTGCCGCCGCTGCGCCACGAGCTGGTGTATCGCCTGAAGCACGACTTTCCTGCGCTGACCATCGTGATCAACGGCGGCGTGACCACCGACGATCAGATCACCGAGCACCTGCGACATGTCGACGGCGTGATGCTCGGCCGCGAGGCCTATCACCGTCCGTGGTGGCTGGCGCGCTGGGACGAGCTGCATTACGGCGACGCTGCCAACAACCTGACGCGCCCCGACATCGAAGCCGCGATGGTTGGCTACATGGACCGCCTGGTCGCGCAAGGCGAGCCTTGGTCACGTGCGTCGCGCCACCTGCTCGGCCTGTGGAACGGCACCCCCGGCGCGCGCCACTGGCGCCAGGTCTGGTCAGACCACCGCCGCAAGCTCGACGCACCCGCCGACGTGTCACGCGCCGCGCGGCGAGAGGCGCTGCCTCAGAACGTGGCGGCGTAGCGCTGCATTTCCCAGCTGCTGATGTGGCTGCCATAGGCTTGCCATTCATCGCGCTTGAGGCGAATGAATTCGGCACTCAAGGTGTCGCCCAGCGCGGCGCACACCACGCTGTTGGCTTCGAGCGCGTCGATGGCTTCGGCCAGGCTTTGGGGCAGCGGGGCGATGCCGCGTGCGGCCAGTTGCGTCGGGGTGCATTCGAACAGGTCGTCGGTGCAGGCCACAGGCAGGGCCAGGCCGCAGTCGATGCCGTCCAGGCCCGCGGCGATCAGCGCGGCGGTGGCCAAATAGGGATTGGCCGAAGCGTCGGGCGCACGCCATTCAAAGCGGCCGGGCAGCGTGCGAACGAGGGCAGTGCGGTTGTTGGGCCCGTGCGTCACGCACGCCGGCGCCCAGGTGGTGCCGGTGATGGACACATCGGCGCTCAGGCGTTTGTAGCTGTTGACCGTGGGTGCGCCCAAGGCGGTGAGCGCGGCAGCGTGATGCAGCACCCCGGCGATGAAATAACGGCCCAAAGGCGACAGGTCTTGCTGCGCGTCGTCAAACACGCAGACCCCGTTCGCTTGAGCCTGCCACAGCGACACATGAAAGTGCATGCCGCTGCCAGGCTGGTTGGCAAACGGCTTGGGCATCATCGAAAACACCATGCCGCGCTCTTCGGCCAGCGTGTGCGCGGCCATCTTGAAGAGCATGAGGTGGTCGGCGCTGGTGAGCGAATCGGCATGGTGGAAGTTGAGTTCGTACTGGCCGTGCGCGTCTTCGTGGTCGATCTGAAAGACATCGAGACCGCAACGCGTCAGGCCATCGGCCAGCGCGTGCAAAAACTCGCGCTGGCGCGGCAGGCTCTTGAGGTCGTACGACGGCTTGTCGAGCCGGTCGAGCGGGTCGGCGGGCTCAAAGCCGCTGTCGGTGCGGCGCAGCAAAAAGAACTCGGGCTCGATGCCGGTGCGCAAGACCCAGCCGCGTTCGCCCAGGCGCGCCATCTGGCGGCGCAGCACCTGGCGCGGGCAGGCATCGAACGGCTCGCCGGCCACAAAGCCGTCGCACACCACGCGGGCGATGCCGGGCAGCCAGGGCAGGGCGCGCACAGATTCAATCTGGCCGCGGCCGCAGTACTCGGCGCGCGGCCCGGTGCGCGGCAGCCCGGTGCCCCAGATCGACGGGCCGGCAAAGCCGACGCCTTCGGTCATCAGCAGCTCGAGCTGGTTGAGCGGCACCAGCTTGCCGCGCGCCACGCCGTGCACGTCGGTGAACTGCGCCAGCAGGCTGTGCACGCCGTCGGCGGCGAGTTTGTCGCGCAGGGCTTGCATCAGTCGATACGCATCCAGGTGGTCTTCAGCTCGGTGTACTTGTCGAGCGCGTGCAGCGACTTGTCCCGGCCGTTGCCGCTTTGCTTGTAGCCGCCAAAGGGCACGGTGATGTCGTCTTCGTCAAACTGGTTGACTTGCACGGTGCCTGCTCGCAGCGCGCGAGACACGCGGTGCACGCGATCAAACTGGTGACTCCACACGCTGGCTTGCAAGCCGTAGGGCGAATCGTTGGCGGTGGCGATGGCCTCGTCTTCGGTGGAAAACCGCAGCACCGAGATCACCGGGCCGAAGATCTCTTCGCGCGCGATGCGCATCTGGTTGTTGACGCCTTCGAACACCGTGGGCTCGACGTAATAGCCGCCTGAGTCCGTGCGCGCCTGCTGCCCGCCAAAGAGCAGCTTGGCGCCTTCATCGCGGCCGATGTCGACGTAGCCCAGCACGGTGCGCAACTGGTTGTCGTCGACCAAAGCGCCCATGGCGGTGTTGGGGTTCAGTGGGTCGGCGGGCTGGTATTTGGGAGCCTGCGCCTTGAGCACTTCGATGAACTCGTCGGCCACGCGCTCGTGAACCATCACGCGCGTGGGCGCATTGCAGCTTTCGCCCTGGTTGAAAAATACGCTGCCAGCGGCGGTGCGCGCCGCGCGGGCGATGTCGTTGCAGTCGTCAAACACGATGAAGGCCGACTTGCCGCCGAGTTCGTTGTAGACGCGCTTGAGGTTGCTGCGCCCGGCGTATTCGAGCATCTTGCGGCCCACGCGGGTGCTGCCGGTGAAGCCGACGGCGTCGACTTCCATGTGCAGCGCCAGCGCTTCGCCGGCCTCGTGGCCATAGCCTGGCACCACATTGAACACGCCTTGGGGTAAGCCGGCCTCAACAGCCAGTTCGGCGAGGCGCAGTGCGGTGAGCGAGGCTTTTTCGCTGGGCTTGAGCACCACGCTGTTGCCGGTGGCCAGCGCGGGGCCGAGCTTCCAGGCGGTCATCAGCATCGGGTAGTTCCAAGGCACGATGGCGCCGATCACGCCCATGGGCTCGCGGGTGATCAGTGCCAGCGCGCTGCGCGCCGTGGGGGCGATCTCGTCGTAGACCTTGTCGATGGCTTCGGCGTACCAGGCGATGCATCGTGCGCTGGACGGCACGTCAACGCCCAGGCTGTCGGCAATCGGCTTGCCCATGTCGAGTGTTTCGAGCAAGGCCAGCTCGTCCTTGGCCGCCAGCATTTTTTCGGCAAAGCGCAGCAGGATCTTCTTGCGCACGGCCGGCGGCTTGTGGGCCCAGCGCCCGTCGTCAAAGGCGCGGCGAGCCGAGGCCACCGCCATGTCGATGTCGGCGGCCTGACCGCGCGCCACTTGCGTGAGGGTGCGGCCGTCCACCGGCGAGATGCAGTCAAAGGTCTCGCCCGATGTCGCGTGGCGCCGCACGCCGTCGATGACCATGCGGCCATCAGGCTGGCACGCGGCCGCCAGTGCGTGCCAGTCGCGTGCCGCCGATGCCGTCATCAGAAGGACACCACCACCGAGGCGCCGAACAACTGGTTGTTCTTCTTGTAGTCGTCCTTGTCGACGTAATAGAAAACGTTCTTGTTGGCAAAGTCGAAGCGGTACTCCAGCTTGAACAGGGTGTACTCGTTGAAGCGGTAGTTGCCGCCCAGGCTCAGCGCATAGCGGTTGGCGCCATTGCTGAACGGGTCGGCCACATTGCCTGTGCTGTCGATGTCCTGACCGATGCCGTTGACGTTGTCCTGGCCAAAGCCCAGCAGACCGCCGCCGTTCCTGTGGTTGTCGATGTAGTCGGCCCGCACCACGCCTTCAAGACGCGGGGTGAACTTGTAGGCCGCCAGTGCCGACACGCCCCACCACTGAGCGTCCTGATAGTCGCCGTCTTCGCTGAGCGCGATGGCCGCCTTGCTCTGGCGTCCGTAGCTGGCTTGGCCTTGCAAGGTCCAGTCGCCACGGATGAAGTAGCCGTCGACTTCAAACAGGTTCAAGCCGGTGTTGCCGGTGTCTTGAACGTAGTTGGCCGCCTTGCCGTGCACGCCGGAAAAACCGATGCCTGAGTATTCGTTGATCGAGTAGTCGGCCCGGTAAGCAACCACGGGCGACTTGTCACCGGTGGACTGCTTGGTGGCGTTCATGTTGCCGATCACGCCCTTGACCACCCAGTCACCACGCGTGAGCTCAAGACCGGCGCCGGTATAGGCCAACGGTGCGATGAAGTCGAACAGCAGGTTGTGGGTGATGAGCTTGTTTTCCGCCGAAGGCAGCAGCTCATAGCCCGACCAGTCGGGGATCTGGCCCGCGATCAGGCGGGTGTTTTCGTCGGTCAGGGGGATGGATGCGCTGGCCTCGTGAACGATGTCGCCGTCGTTGATGAAGGAGCCGACGCCGCGGTCTGGCATCAGCGTCAGGCGGAATATGGAGCCGCCTTCGAGTTGCTTGACGATGTCCAGCGTGGCCGTGCCGAAGAACGAGTTGTCATAGGCGTACATGTTGTTGTCGTCGCCGCCAGCCTTCTGCAAAAACTGGAAGCCCGCCGTGTCCTGAGCGCGGTTGTAGATGAAGGCCGGGTCGATGCTGCCGTGGATCTCCAGGCCCTTGAGGAAGGAGTTCTCGCGTTCGTCCTCGAGCGCATCGACCTTGACGGCGATGCGGCCCATTTCACGGGCCTGGTCTGGCGTCATGCCCACGACCGCGGGCGCAGCAGGCACCACGGCGACGGGTGCGGCTGGAGCCGGCTTGGGCGTCTCGGCGGCCTTGAGCTTGTTTTCGAGCTGGGTCACGCGGTCGCGCAGCGCCTTGAGCTCCTTGAGCAGTTCGGCGTTCGATTGCGCTGCGGCTGGCAACGGAAAGGCCGCGGCGATGGCCAGGGTCACGCTGGAGATGCGCCAGATCTTCATGTTGAGTTTCCTTGAGGTGAGTCGATTGCGAGGGTGTAGGGGAAATGGGTTTTCAAGCGCGATCGGCCGAGGCCACTTCGAGCAAGCGGTTGCGCTCGGCTCGGGCAATGAGGTAGCTCGCCACCACCACGCCGATGGCCACGGCGACCACGATCACCGTGGCGACTGCGTTGACGCTGGGGTTCAAGCCAAGCCGCGCACGCGAGAAGATCACCAGCGGCATGGTGGTCGAGCCCGGCCCCGAGAGAAAGGCCGACAGCACCACGTCGTCGAGTGACAGCGTGAACGTGAGCAACCAGGCCGACATCAGCGATTGCGAAATCATCGGCAGTGTCACCAGCGTGAACACCTGCCACGGGCGTGCGCCCAGGTCCATGGCCGCTTCTTCGAGCTGTGGGTTCAGCTCTTTGAGCCGTGCCTGGATGACCACCGTGGCATAGGCCATGCCCAGCAACAGGTGGCCCATCCAGATCGTGAGCACGCCTCGCTCGGGAAAGCCCAGTGCCCGCTCGACCGACACCAGCATCAGCAGCAAAGACAGCCCGACGATGACCTCAGGCATCACCAGCGGCGCGTTGACCATGCCGGTGAACAAGGTGCGCCCGGTGAATCGCTGGTACTTGACCAGCGAAAAAGCCGCCAGCGTGCCCAGCAGCACCGACGAGCACGCCGTGAAGAAGGCAATCTTCATCGACAGCAAAAACGCCGAGATCATCTCGTCGTCGGCCGCCAGCGCGGCATACCACTTCAGGGTGAAGCCGCGCCATGAGTTCGGCACAGGCGAGTCGTTGAACGAATACACCACCAGCGCCACGATGGGCAGGTACAAAAAGACAAAGCCCATCGCGAGCCAGCCGGTGCCAAACCAGCGTTGCAAAAACGAGCCCTTCATTTGCGCACCCCGTCGGCTTCAGCCTGGTACTTGTTGAAGATGGCCAGCGGCACCAGGATCAACAGCACCATCACCACCGCCACGGTCGAGGCCATGGGCCAGTCGTTGTTGCTGAAGAACTCGTCCCACAGCACGCGACCGATCATCAGCGTTTGCGGCCCGCCCAGCAGTTCGGGAATGACGAACTCGCCCACGCACGGAATGAACACCAGCATCGAGCCGGCAATGATCCCGGCCTTGGACAGCGGCACGGTGATCTTCCAGAACGCCACGAAGGGCGTGGCGCCCAGATCCTGCGCGGCTTCCAGCAAGCGCAGATCCATCTTCGACAGGTTGGAGTACAGCGGCAAGATCATGAATGGCAAGTAGGTGTAGGTCATGCCCAGCACCAGCGAAAAAGGCGTGTTCATGAGCTGCCCCGGCGCCGGAATGAGCCCCAGCGAAGCCAGCAATTGATCCAGGCCGGTGCCGGTGACCAGTTCGTAGGCCCAGCCGTTTTCGCTCAGCAGGCCCTTCCATGCATAAACACGCAGCAAGAAGGATGTCCAGAACGGCAGCATCACCAGCATGAGCAGCGTCGGCTGCATCGTGGAGCTGGCCCGGGCCATGAAGTAGGCAAACGGGTAGCCGATCACCAGACACAGCACGGTGGTCCAGGCGGCGTACTTCAGGCTGGACAAATAGGTCAGGAAGTACAGGTCGTCTTCGGTGATGAAGACGTAGTTGCTGAATTTCAGGGTGATCGACACCGCACCGTCGGCCACCGTGATCAGGTCCTTGAAGCTCACCGCCTCCATCTCGGACACGCTGATCTTCATCACGATCAGGAACGGGAACAAGAAGAACACCAGCAGCCACGCATACGGCACGCCGATGACCGCCGAGCGGCCTGAGACCAGGGCAGACCACCAGCGCTTCATGACGTCAGCACCACGTGGGCTTCGGGCGACCAGCTGGCCCAGGCGGTATCGCCCCAGGTGAGCTCGTCGGCGCGGTGGCGCTCGGTGTTGCTGGCACTGATCTTGAGCACCATGCCGCTGGCCAGCGCCAGGTGGTAGACGGTAAAACTGCCGAAATAGGACAGGTCCTTGACGGTGCCTTGCACGCGGTTCAAACCGCCAGCGGGCTCACCGTCTACGGGTGGCAGCAGATCACGGCCGATGCGGATTTTTTCAGGCCGCAGCGCCACGGTCACCGGCATGCCTTCGGTGCCAGTGATGCCGTGCCCCACATAGTGTTGGCAGTCGGCGCAATCGATGATGACGTGATCGACCTGATCGACGCTCAGCGTGCCTTCCATCAGGTTGACGTTGCCGATGAAGTCGGCCACGAAGCGCGTGGCTGGGGTTTCGTAGATGTCGCCCGGCGCGCCCACCTGCATGAAGCGGCCTTCGCTCATGACCGCCAGACGCGAGGCCATGGTCATGGCTTCTTCCTGATCGTGGGTGACCATCACGCAGGTCACGCCCACGTTTTCGATGATGTTGACCAGCTCGATCTGGGTTTCTTCGCGCAGCTTCTTGTCAAGCGCGCCCAGTGGCTCATCGAGCAGCAGCAGCTGCGGTCTCTTGGCCAGACTGCGGGCCAGCGCCACGCGTTGCTGCTGGCCGCCTGAGAGCTGATGCGGCTTGCGCTGGCCGAACTTGCCCAGCTGCACCAGCTTGAGCATGGCATCGACCTGAGCGGCGATCTCGTCCCGGGGCATGCCGGCACGGCGCAGGCCAAAGGCGATGTTGTCCCACACGCTGAGGTGCGGGAACAGCGCGTAGCTCTGAAACATCATGTTCATCGGCCGCTCGTAGGGCGGCATCGTGGCCACGTCCTGACCGGCCAGCACGATGCTGCCTGAGGTGGGCTTCTCGAAGCCCGCCAGCATGCGCAGCAAGGTGGACTTGCCGCAGCCCGAAGACCCCAGCAACGCAAAAATCTCGCCCTTGGCGATGTCGAGGCTGACGTTGTTGACGGCCTTGTAGCCATCGAAGTCCTTGACGAGATCTCGAATCGACAGGAACTTCGACGGATCGGCCTCGGGCGATGCAGTGCTGGTATTCATGATGTGGCAGTCGAGCTGGGATCAGATGCCCGTCTTGAACGAGGTGAAGGTGCGCGTCATCAGGCGACGCAAGTCGTTGCTGAGCGAATCGGGTGCGGCCATGCGCTTCAAGTCGGCGTCAGACAGGAACACGGTGGGGTTGTTGGCCACCTGAGGCTTCACGAAGGCGCGCGATGCCAGGTTGGGGTTGGCGTAGAACACCTTGTTGGTGATGCTGGCGTGCACTTCAGCTCGCAAGATGTAGTCGATGAACTTGTAGGCGTTGCCGGGGTGCGGCGCATCGGCCGGAATGACCATCACGTCAAAGAACAGCACGCCGCCGGTCTTGGGGATCAGGGCCTGAATTTTCTGGCCGGTCTTGCCATCGATGGCGCGCTGAGCGGCGATGTTGATGTCACCTGACCAGCCCAACGCCACGCAGATGCTGCCGTTGGCCATGTCGTTGATGTAGCCCGATGAGCTGAACAGCGTGACGTAGGGGCGGATCGACTTGAGCACTGCTGCGGCCTGCGCGTAATCGCCCGAGCTCTTGCTGTACGCGGGCTTGCCCAGGTAGTGCAAGGCGGCCGGAACCACCTCTGAGGCCGAGTCGAGCATGGACACGCCGCATGACTTCAGCTTCGAGATGTACTCAGGCTTGAACAGCAGGTCCCAGGCGTTGTCGGGCATGGGCAAGTCACCGAGTGCGGCCTTGACCTTGTCGACGTTGATGCCCACCGTGGTGTAGCCCCACAGCCAGTCGACCATGTACTCGTTGCCCGGATCGAGCTGCGCGAGTTGCGCCTGCACGGCGGGGTCGAGGTTCTTGAGGTTGGGCAGCTTGGACTTGTCGAGCTTTTGGAGCAGCCCGCCGTCAGCCTGCAGCTTGGCCCAGTTCGACGAGGGCACCACGATGTCGTAGCCGGTCTTGCCTGCCACCAGCTTGGCGTGGACGATTTCGTTGTTGTCGAAATTGTCGTAACGCACCTTGATGCCGGTTTCTTTCTCGAAGTTGGCCAGCGTGTCTGGTGCAATGTAGTCGGACCAGTTGTAGATGTTCAGCACAGGCTCTTCGGATTGCGCGCTGGCAGGGCTGGCACACACCAGCAGGGCAGCACACAGGGCCAGTGTCTTGGGAATCGTCTTCAGGAAAGGTCGTGGCATGTCTGAATCTCCAGGCGGCGTGAGGTCAAAAAACACGGGGGTTGGGCAAAGGGTGGGGGATCAAATCCAGCCGCGCTGGCGCACATCGGCCAGCGTCAGGTCAAGGCAGTAACGAATCAGTCGCATGAGCTCGTCGATCTGCTCGAGCGTGGTCACCAGCGGCGGGGCGATGATCATGCGGTCGCCCACGGCGCGCATGATGAGTCCGTTGCCAAAGCAATGTCCGCGGCACACCATGCCCACCGACAAGCTGCTGTCAAAGAGTTGGCCGCTGTACTTGTCCTTGACGAGTTGAATCGCGCCCATCAGTCCGATCGACTGCACCTCGCCCACCAGGGCGTGCTCTGCGATCTCGCGAAACCGCTCGGCCAGGTAAGGCCCGGTCTCGTTGCGCACCCGTTCGACCAGGCCCTCGCGCCGGATGAGCCGCACATTGGCCAGCCCGACCGCGCAGGCCACCGGATGGCCGCTGTAGGTGTAGCCGTGATTGAAGTCGCCGCCCTGATCGATGAGCACGCGCGCCACGCGCTCGCCCACCATCACGCCACCCAACGGGATGTAGCCCGAGGTGACGCCCTTGGCGAAGGTCATCAGGTCGGGTCGGAAGCCCAGGGTTTCGCAACCCCACCAGTTGCCGGTGCGCCCGAAGCCGCAGATCACTTCGTCTGACGCCAGCAAGATGCCGTACTTGTCGCAGATGCGCTGGATCTCGGGCCAGTAGGTGTCGGGCGGCACGATCACGCCACCGGCACCTTGCACCGGCTCGCCGATGAAGGCGGCCACCTTGTCGGCACCGAGCTCGAGGATCTTGGCTTCAAGCCAGCCGGCGGCCTCGAGGCCGAAGCGATCGCGGCTGGCTTTTTCGGCCTCGGCCGACAGCGGCTGGGGATGCTCGCCACGGCCGTGAGCAAACCAGAACGGCTGCTCGATGTGCACGATGCCTGGAATTGGCAGGCCGCCTTGCGCGTGCATGTCGCTCATGCCGCCGAGCGACGCGCCGGCCATGGTCGAGCCGTGATACGCATTGCGGCGGCTGATGATGACGCTGCGCTCGGGCTGACCCAGCAAGTCCCAGTAGCGACGCACCATGCGCACCACGGTGTCATTGCCTTCAGAGCCCGAGCCCGAAAAGAACACATGCTGGAACTGCGGCGGCGTGACCTGCGCCAGCAACTCGGCCAGCTCGATCGCTGGCGGTGTGGCCGTCTGGAAGAACGAGTTGTAAAACGGCAGCGTTTGCATCTGCTGCGTGGCCGCATCGACCAGCGCTTGCTGGCCGTAGCCCACGTTGACGCACCACAGACCGGACATGGCGTCGAACAGCTTGTGCGAATCGCTGTCCCACAGATAGACGTTGTCGGCGCGGGTGATGACGCGCGAGCCCTTGGCAGCCAGCGCCTTGAAATCGGTGAAGGGATGCAGGTAGTGCGCGGCGTCGGCAGCCTGCCATTCAGACGTGCTGCGCGAGGTGCCCAGCTGATCGAACTGAGGCATGTGGGAGAGGTCGTTCATGTGAGGGCTCGAGGGGGCGCTCAGACGTGCAGCAGCAGGTGCTCGCGCTCCCACGGCGAGATGACTTTCATGAACTCGTCGTGCTCGATTTCCTTGATCTCGGAATAGACGGTGATGAAGGACTTGCCCAGCACATCGTGCAGGTCTTTCTCGTCGGCCAGCCAGCCCAGCGCTTCGCTGAGCGAGCGCGGCAACTGGTACTCGGACAAGTAGGCGTCGCCCTTGCACTCAGAGGCGGGTTCGATCTTGTTCTTGATGCCCAGATAGCCACAAGCCAGGGTGGCGGCCAGCGCCACATAGGGGTTGGCGTCGGCGCCGATGACGCGGTTTTCGATGCGCCGCGCGGCGGCCGAGGCCACCGGCGAGCGTATGCCCACGGTGCGGTTGTCAGAGCCCCACTGGATGTTGATGGGCGCGGCGGTGGAGCGCGCCAGGCGGCGGTAGGAGTTGACGTAGGGCGCGAACAGCGCCATCGCCGCTGGCGTGTACTTTTGCAAGCCGCCGATGTACCAGTAGAACTCCTTTGACGGCGAGCCGTCGGGGTTGCTGAAGATGTTCTGGCCGGTCACCTTGTTGAGCACGCTCTGGTGCACGTGCATCGCGCTGCCGGGCTCGTTGGCCATGGGCTTGGCCATGAAGGTGGCGTACATCTCGTGGCGCAGCGCGGCTTCGCGGATGGTGCGCTTGAAGAAGAACACCTCGTCGGCCAGCCCCAGCGGATGCGCGTGGAAGAAGTTGATCTCCATCTGACCCGCGCCGGCTTCGTGGATCAGCGTGTCGACGTTCAACTCCATCTTTTCGCAGTAGGCGTAGATGTCTTCGAAGAGCGGGTCGAATTCATTCACCGCGTCGATCGAATACGACTGCCGCGAGGTTTCGGCACGGCCGCTGCGCCCCTTGGGCGGGCGCAGTGGCGTGTTGGGGTCGGCATTGCGCTCGACCAGATAGAACTCGAGCTCGGGAGCTACCACAGGATCCCAGCCTTCGGCGTCGTAGAGATTGCAGATGTGACGCAGCACCGAACGCGGTGCGAAGGGAATCATCACGCCGTGACGATCGAAACAGTCGTGGATGACCTGCGCCGTGGGGTCGGTGGCCCAGGGCACGATGCGCACAGACGAAGCATCGGGACGCAAGTGCATGTCGCGATCGGTGGCGTGGATCACGTCGTAGTAGGGGCCTTCGGCAGGAAATTCGCCGGTCACGCCGATGGCCACGATGGCCTCGGGCAGTCGCATGCCGCGGTCTTCGGTGAACTTCTCGCGCGGCAGGATCTTGCCGCGCGCCACGCCGGTGAGGTCGGGCACGAGGCACTCGATTTCGGTCACACGGTGCTCGTTGAGCCAGTTCTCGAGATCGCTGAAAGTGAAGTTTTCTCTGGCCACCATGGATTGCACCTTATGGGTTTCACGCACGCATCGGGCCAGAGCCGTCTGCCGGATTCTGTACGGTCGAGCCTGAGGCGCAATGCAAGCGCCCGAGGTGCCAAGACTCAACGGTCACGATAGAGCCTGCAGGCCGCACCGAAGGCCTCGAAAATCTGGGTTGACACAGGATTGAGATGGGCTTGCCACTCAGGGTGCCATTGCACCGCCAGGGTGAAGCCGCTCGCGCCATCCACAGCAAAAGCCTCGATCAGGCCATCGGGCGCACGGGCCTCGACACGCAAACCCGGCGCCAGCTGCTTGACGCCTTGTCCATGCACCGAGTTGACCTCGATCGACTGGCGCTGGAGCAAGGTGGCCAGAAAACCGCCTGCCACCAGATTGACCTGATGCGCCGGTGCGAACACCTCGGCCGGTTCGACGTCTTCAGCGCCGCGGTGGTCGCGGTGACCCTCGACCTCGTGAACCGCCTGAAACAGGCTGCCGCCCAGGGCCACGTTGACTTCCTGAAAGCCGCGACAAATGGCCATCAGCGGAATGCCGCGCGCGATCACTCGGGGGATCAGCGCCAGCGTTCCCGCGTCGCGCACGGGATCGAGCGGCAGGCTTTCGTTGTGCACGGCCTCGCCGAAGTGGCTGGGGTGGACATTCGAAGGCGATCCGGTGAGCAGCACACCGTCGGCCGCGTCGAGCAGGTGCTCGAGTTCGTCAGCGCTTTCGATCGATGGAAACACCAGCGGCATGCAGCCCGCCAGTCGCAGTGCGTCGGTGTACTTTCGGCTGACCACCAGGCTGGGGTACTGGCTGAGAACCCGGTGGCAAGCGGGTACGAGAACGTGGGGTCGGCGTGGCATGACAGACTTCTTCGTCAGGTTGGAAAAACGCTAGCAATTAGCAAGCCCAAGGGGATTTGACGCTGCGATGATCACCTGAAAACGCAGGCGCGGCGAGCGCTGTCAAAGCAGATCCCTGAGCCGGTGGTAAGTGGTGGCCAACAGCAGCGCCGGCGTGCGCAGCAAGGAGCCTCCCGGAAAGCTGCGGTGGCGCAAGCGGCTGAAGGTGTCGAGTCGGCTGGCGTCGCCATCGATCGCCTCGGCCACCATTTTTCCGGCGATGCCGGTCAGCGCCAAACCGTGTCCCGAGAAGCCTTGCAGGTAATACACGCTGGCCAGGCGCGGGTCGCGCTGGCGATCAGACAGCCGGCCGAAATCCGGCGCGCGGCTCATCGAGATGTCGACAAAGCCGCCCCAGGTGAACTCGATGCGCGTGCCCTTGAGTTGCGGGAAGGTGGCGGCCATGCGCTGCTGCATGGTGGCTTCGAGGTTGGCTGGCGTCGAGGTGGTGTAGCTCACGCGCCCGCCATAGAGCATGCGGTGCTCGGTGGCCGCAGGCGCTGCGGCCGGCCGGTTGCACGCTGCGTCTTCGACGAGACGGAAATAGTCGAGCACGAAGTTGGTGTCGCACACCGCCGACCCACTGGGGATCAGCGAGCGAGCCACCTCAGGGTCGATCGGCTCGGATGCCACGATGTAGGTGCCCACCGGCATGATGCGTGACTCGAGCACCGGGGCGATGCCGCGCAGGTAGACATTGCCGGCCAGCAGCACATGCGATGCGCGCACGCTGCCTCGGGCCGTGCGCAATCGGTGGCTGCCGCCCGGCTGTGCTGCGGCTTCGAAGCCGGTGACGGCCGAGTTCTCGTGCAGTTGCACGCCCAGACTGGCCGCTCCGCGCGCCAGACCCAGCGTGTACTTCAAAGGATGCAGGTGCCCGGACAGCGGATCGAACACACCGCCGTGAAAGCGCGGGCTGGCGATCCACTCGGGCATTTGCGCTGAGTCGATCCAGGTGGTGTCAAAGCCGTACTGACCTTGCATGCGTTCTTGCCAGACCCGCAACTCGCGCGCCTTGCGCGGCCCGACGGCCAGGCTCATGTAGCCGGCGCGCCAATCGCATTCGATGCCGAAGCGTTCGCAGCGTTGCTGGATCAGCGAGAGCCCTTCGAGCGTCACGCCCCACACCCGACGCGCCTCGTCCATGCCGAGCTGGGATTCAACAACCTGCTGATCGCACGCCAGCCCTGCAATCGCCTGCCCCCCATTGCGACCCGAAGCGCCCCAGCCGATCTGCTGGGCCTCGAGCACCACCACCTTGTGGCCCCGATCGGCCAACTCGATGGCCGCCGACAAGCCCGCCAGACCGCCACCGACCACGGCCACATCGCAATCGACCTCGCCGTCCAGCGGCGGGTATGACTGATCGCGCTGGGCGGTGGCGTTGTAGTACGAGTGACGAGCGAGGTCGCGGTCGGTGTCGAGAAAGCCCATGGATTGCGCTCAGGCGGCGCGCGCGATGGCGCCGGCCAGCGTGCCGACGATGTGCTCGATGTGCTGCTTTTCGATGATCAAGGGTGGCGACAGCGCGATGGTGTCGCCGGTGTTGCGCACCAGCACGCCGTGCTCCCAGCAATCGAGAAAGACCTGGAAGGCGCGCTTGCCGGGTTCGCCCGCGATGGGCGCGAGTTCGATGCCGCCCACCAGACCCAGGTTGCGAACGTCGATCACGTTGGGCAGGCCGTCCAGCGTGTGCACAGCCTCTTCGAAGAAGCCGGCCATCTCGCGGCCGCGGGTCAGCAAACCGTCTTCAGCATAGGTGTCGAGCGTGGCGAGCGACGCCGCGCAGGCCAGTGGGTGACCCGAGTAGGTGTAGCCGTGAAAGAACTCGATCAGGTGCTCGGGGCCGTTCATGAAGGCGTCGTGAATGAACTGCTGCGCAAACACCGCACCCATCGGCACGCAACCATTGGTCAGGCCCTTGGCCACCGTCATCAGGTCGGGCGTGACGCCGAAGTGGTTGGCCGCGAAAGGCGAACCCAGGCGCCCGAAGCCGGTGATCACCTCGTCAAAGATGAGCAAGATGCCGTGGCGGTCGCAAATCGAGCGCAGTCGTTCCAGATAACCTTTGGGCGGCACCAGCACGCCGGTGGAGCCGGCCAGCGGCTCGACGATGACCGCCGCGATGGTCGACGCGTCGTGCAGCGCGACCATACGCTCGAGGTCATCGGCCAACTCGGCGCCATGCTCGGGTTGGCCACGTGTGAAGGCGTTGCGCGCCGGATCGTGCGTGTGCCGGATGTGATCCACGCCGCCGAGCATCGCGCCAAACATCTTGCGGTTGCCCACCATGCCACCGACCGAAATGCCGCCAAAGTTGACGCCGTGATAGCCGCGTTCGCGTCCGATGAGGCGGGTGCGCTGGCCTTCGCCGCGCACGCGGTGATAGGCCAGAGCCATCTTCAAGGCGGTTTCGACCGACTCGGAACCCGAGTTGGTGAAGAACACCTTGTCGAGCCCGTCGGGCGTGAGCTCGACCAGCCGCTCGGCGAGTTCGAACACCTTGGGGTGTGCCATCTGGAAGGGCGGGGCAAAGTCAAGCTCGGCGGCCTGAGCCTGGATGGCTTGAGTGATGCGCGGCCGGGCATGCCCCGCGTTGACGCACCACAAGCCCGCCACGCCGTCGAGCACGCGTCGGCCTTCGGGGGTGGTGAAGTACATGCCTTCGGCCTTGGAGACCAGACGCGGCGCCGACTTGAACTGGCGGTTGGCGGTGAAGGGCATCCAGTAGGCGTCGAGCTTGGGCATGGGTGGTCTTTCGGTTGGGGTGTCGTTGTTCAGGCGCGCTTGGCCAGCTGGCCACACAGATAGGTCCACACAAAATTGGCTGCGGCGTTGCTGGTGAGCTCGGCATGGTCATAGGCCGGAGCCACCTCGACGCAATCCATGCCAATGAAGGGCAGGTCGGCCAGCTCTTCAATCACGCTCAACACCTGGTTGGTGCTCATGCCGCCGGGTTCGGGCGTGCCGGTGCCGGGGGCAAACGCCGGGTCGAGGCAATCGATGTCGATGGTGAGATACAGCGGCGGGTTGCCATGCGCAACCAGCCGCTGCCGGATGCCCTCGGTGACCGGCTTGAGCTGCGATGGGCTTTCCAGCCCGCGCAACTCACGCGCGGTGTGGATCACCCCACCACGGTCGCTCACGTACTCGCGGGCACAGCGCTCGCCGGCCGATCGAATGCCGATCTGCGTGAAGCACTGAGGCAGCACCAGGCCTTCTTCAAAGGCTTCATGCACCCAGGTGCCGTGGCCGCTGGGCTCGCCGAAATGATCGGTCCAGGTGTCGCAGTGCGCATCGAAATGCAGCACCGCCAGCGGCTGGCCGAGCCTGGCCTTGTAGGCGCGTAGCAAGGGCAGGGTGATCGAGTGATCGCCACCGAGCCACACCATGTGGTGCTGGGCGAGCAGCGAATCGACCAGCGGTGCCATCGCTTGGCGCATGCGCTCGATGCTGGTGTTGGGCAAGGCCAGATCACCGACATCGATGAGATGACCCAACGGTGACACATCGAACAGCGGGTGAATGCCGTCACACAGCATGTGGCTGGCCTGCCGGATGGCGCCGGGGCCGAACCGTGCACCGGGGCGGTTCGTGACGGAGCCGTCCCAGGCCACGCCCGCCACGGCGTAGTGCGCACGGCGGCCGTCGGACAACTCGGCTGCGGGAGCTTTCAAAAAGCCGCCGGTCGACAAATATGCAAAAGACGTCATCGTTGTGGCTCGCGGATCTTGCTGCACTGCATCAAAATTTATCGCTTCGCAAAATGGGTTGTCGCATCATGAAATCAGGCTGGCAAGCTCTTGTTTTCATTGGGAAATAAATTTAGTCTTATATAAGACATAAGTCTTCCATTTTGACCCGCGCGACCGTATCCTCTCGGACTGGACCAAGTTTGCGGTCTAGCCCGATTTTTGCTTCTTTTCTCTTCGTTTCTTCTCAACTTTCCCAACTGGAGTCTCACTCATGACCAAACTGACCCGCGAACAACAAGTGGCCGCGATCGAAAAAGACTGGGCCGAAAACCCACGCTGGAAAGGCATCAAGCGCAGCTACTCGGCAGCCGACGTGGTTCGCCTGCGCGGTTCGGTTCAGGTCGAGCACACGCTGGCCAAGCGCGGCGCCGAAAAGCTGTGGGGCCTGCTGCACACCGAGCCCTTCGTCAACACGCTGGGCGCGCTGACCGGCAACCAGGCCATGCAGCAAGTCAAGGCTGGCCTGAAAGCCATCTACCTGTCGGGCTGGCAAGTCGCTGGCGACGCCAACCTGGCTGGCGAGATGTACCCAGACCAGTCGCTGTATCCAGCGAACTCGGTGCCCATGGTCGTCAAGCGCATCAACAACGCCTTCACCCGCGCCGACCAGATTCAGTGGTCCGAAGGCAAGGGCGACACCGATTTCTTCGCACCGATCATTGCCGACGCTGAAGCCGGTTTCGGCGGCGTTTTGAACGCGTTCGAACTGATGAAGTCCATGATCGATGCCGGCGCATCGGGCGTTCACTTTGAAGACCAGCTCGCTTCGGTCAAGAAGTGCGGTCACATGGGCGGCAAGGTTCTGGTGCCAACGCGTGAAGCCGTGGCCAAGCTGCAAGCCGCTCGTCTGGCTGCCGACGTGTCGGGCACGCCAACGCTGGTGATCGCACGCACCGACGCTGAAGCCGCCGATCTGGTGACCAGCGACGTGGACGACAACGACAAGCCGTTCATGACCGGCGAGCGCACGGTTGAAGGCTTCTACCGCAGCAAGGCCGGCCTCGAGCAGGCGATCTCGCGCGGTCTGGCTTACGCCGAAGTGGCCGACATGGTGTGGTGCGAAACCGGCAAGCCTGACCTGGCCTACGCCAAGGCTTTCGCCGACGCGATCCACGCCAAGTTCCCAGGCAAGCTGCTGGCCTACAACTGCTCGCCAAGCTTCAACTGGAAGAAGAACCTGGACGACGCCACCATCGCCAAGTTCCAGCACGAACTCGGCCTCATGGGCTACAAGTTCCAGTTCATCACGCTGGCGGGCTTCCACAGCCTGAACTACTCGATGTTCAACCTGGCCTACGGGTACGCGCGCAACAACATGACGGCTTTCGTCGAGTTGCAGCAAGCCGAATTTGCCGCCGCCGAGCGTGGCTTCACCGCCGTCAAGCACCAGCGTGAGGTGGGCACCGGCTACTTCGATGCCGTCACCACCACCATCGAAGCTCTGGCTTCGACCGGCGCGCTGAAGGGCTCGACCGAAGACGAACAGTTCTTCGACAAAGACGAGCACTGATCGCTGCGGTGTTGAACCGCCTGCCCTTCGGGGCAGTTCACAGCCCGAAGGACCTTGGTCTTCGGGCTGTTTTGTTTTGCGGATGCGCAGGCGCTGGGCAACCCCTGTCTGCGCTGAGCCTCAGCGGCGGGTTGCCACCGGCTTGAGCAGGCTGCGCACCCGTGTGCGCTTGGGTGCCACCGGCTCGGCGGTGGAATCGCCCGCGCCCTCGGTCACCTCGGACTCGGCCACCGGCAGCGAATCTGCGGCGTCGGTGTAGCGCGGCGGCCAGCGCTTGAGCGTGGCCTGGCGCAGCAAGGCGGCAGCACCTGTGGCGCTGAAACTTCGTTCGAGGACGTGGGTGACGACGTCTCGACCCACACGCTCGCTGACGATCAAGGTGGAGCAGCGGGTGCCATAGCTGTGGTCTGGCGTGCGGATGAACACCGACGACAGTTGCCGCTCGACATCGAGCGCCACGCCGGTGGAGGGCAGTTGTGCGTCATCGGCAAGGCTGCGGTCTGACAGCACGCTGAACAGCGCCGTTGTGAGTTCGGACAGCGAGCTCGCATCAGCCAATGACCGTGTCAGACCCGCCTTGACACGGTCGGTCTTCGGCCATGGGGTGTCGAGCGAGGCATTGGAAACCCCGAAGACACCTTGCTCCAGACGCTGGGTGCTCGCCCCCAGAGAAGACCCCCAGAAGCACTCGCCGCGCCTGAAATCAGCGGCGATCAGGTTGAAGCCGTTGTAGCCCGACAGCATGGTGCGGCTCCAGAACCTGTCGGTGGGCTCACGCCCGGACAGCCAACGCGGCACGATCAAACCGCGCGAGGGGGCTTCGGGATCGGTGCGTTTCGGATCGCGCACATTGGTCAACATCGCCAGGCGCCCCGCGGCGGTCAGGCCAAGCCAGGTACCGCCTTGTTGAAGATCGCGTCCCGCCAGGATGGCCGGGCCACCGCCTTCGGGCGTCCACCAACCCAGGCGTGCGGCAGGCCTGGCGAAGTATTCGTCGCGGTTGGCCGCAATCACCAGCGGAAATTGCCGGCTTTGGTCAATCGCCATTGCGATCAGGCACATGCTTCGAACATCTCCAGGTGCCGGGGACCGCTGCGCAGATCGCTCCAAGCCTGCGCATGCCGCTCGATCAGGGCCACGCAGCGCTCGTCGATGCCGTCGTGATCATGGGCGCCGTCGATCGAGTAGGTCTCCATCCAGGTGTGCTGATGCGCATCGTCGGCCAGCGGCCTGCGCAACAAGCGCGCACGCAAAGAGGCGATTTCGAGCCGCAGGGCCAATTGCATGCCGGTCACGGCGGACGCGACGGCTGCCTCATTCGCAACCTCAGCCCGGTAGTAAACGAACAGCTCTCTTGGCATGTGGCGCCAATCTCAGCTGGCGATGCCGCTGTCAGCTGGTTCGATGGGCACTTCGTAAGGCATGGCGCAGCGCTTCAACGCCGCACCGTCAGCCGCGCCCAGGTGAAGTGCGGCGTCATCGAGCGCCGACAACTTGACTTCGATCAGCGCAAGGCAGCGCGAACCTGCAGCCTGTGCGGCCACAGAACCTGCCGCATTGACCACCATGCCAGCGGGCTGGGAGGCGTCACGCGCATCGAACACCTCTTGACCGGCGCTTGTCGGCTCATCGCATTCAAACAAAAAGGTTCTGCGCTTGGCCGTGCCACGGTATTGCGATCTGGCCACCACTTCCTGGCCCGGATAGCAGCCCTTTTGAAAATTGACCGCGCCGATCAGCTCGAAGTTCAGCATCTGCGGCACGAACTGATCCACGGTGGCGGCTTCGATCACCGCGACGGCGCTTTCCACCTCGAGCCAGTGCCATGCGGCCAGGCCCGCGGCATCTGCGGCCGGGTTCAATTCGGCGCCTTGACCACACTCGGCAAGGCGCAATGCGCGCACCTGGCCCGAAGCATCCGGCAGCCGTATGCAGGCTGCGCCTTGCTGCTCGGCACGCCCCCAGATCGGCAGAGGGCCGACCGCGTCGCGGGCAGGCTCGCCAGCAAGCCCGACCAACTCGAACTCGGCCGTCGCATCGCTCAACTGGCACTTGGCGCGCATCACGAACATGCTCAAGCGCTTCAAGGTGGCGGGCAACACACTGGCGTGACAGGCCAAAAGCACCTCGTCGGCAGAAGGTCTGCACATCACGAAACTCGCCAGCAAACGGCCCTTGACCGAGCAGTAGCCGGCCAGCCGTGCTTCGGTCGGCGGCAGGTGAAGCACGTCTTGGGTGAGCTGTCCGTGCAGGAAACTGGCCGCATCGGCTCCGCGTGCGCGGATCACGCCCCAATGAGAGAGCTCGACTGAAATGGGTGCGGCAGTGGGCATCGTCATGCGAGGATTATGATTCGCCGACCCCACCCAGGAAGCCCGATGAAGGTTTGGAAGTCCGCGTTGATCGCGAGCCTGGCGGGGCTTGCGCTGGCAGCAGGGTCGGTTTACGTCTGGCTGAATCAGCCATTGAGCCTGGCTGCCGAATCGGTCGAGTTGTCGATCGAGTCTGGCACCCCGCCAAGGCGCATCGCCGAAGGCTGGGTCCAGGCCGGGGTGCGCACCTCTTCCTTCTTGCTCTACGAGTGGTTCAGGTGGTCGGGCCAGGCCAAGCGCATTCGCGCCGGCAGCTACCAGATCGAAGGTGCTGTCACGCCGGTGCAGCTGCTTGAAATGATGGTCAGCGGCAATGAAAGCACGGCCTTCGTGCGTTTCAACGAGGGCTGGACCATGCGTCAGGTGCGCGCCGAGCTGGCCCGTGCGGAAGCGCTCAAGCCCATCGCAGCCACGATGAGTGACAAGGAGTTGATGTCGGCCTTGGGCGATGGCGGCACGCCAGCCGAAGGCCGGTTTTTTCCGGACACCTACTCCTACAGCAAGGGCAGCACCGATCTCGCCGTGCTGCGCCGTGCGCACCGTGCGATGACCAGGCAGTTGCAGTCCGCGTGGGCTGAACGTGCGAGCGGCACGCCGCTCAAGAACGACACCGAACTGCTCACGCTGGCGTCGATCGTGGAAAAGGAAACCGGCAGCGCCGCCGATCGCGGCAAGGTGGCTGCGGTGTTCATCAACCGGCTGCGCATCAACATGCCGCTGCAAACAGATCCGACCGTCATCTACGGCCTGGGCGAGTCGTTCGACGGCAATCTGCGCCGTCGAGACCTTCTGGCCGACACCCCCTTCAACACCTACACGCGCAACGGTCTGCCCCCGACACCGATCGCGATGCCAGGCAAGGCCTCGTTGCTGGCGGCGGCCCGCCCAGCTCCGGACAAGTCGCTTTATTTCGTGGCCCGCGGTGATGGCTCGAGCGAATTCAGCAACGATCTCGCCGCCCATAATCGCGCGGTCAACAAGTACCAGCGCGGCCGCTAGCGCAGCGCAGCCTGGCTCGAATCTCACCTTGTCAGGACCGGCATGCGCGGGCTGTTCATCACTTTCGAAGGCATCGACGGCGCGGGCAAGAGTAGCCACATCGACGCGGTGGCGCAACGTCTGCGATCGGCAGGGCGCACCGTTCATGTCAGCCGCGAGCCCGGTGGCACCGTCTTGGCCGAACGGCTGCGCCAGGAAATTCTGAACACACCGATGGACGCGCTGACCGAGGTGCTGCTGATGTTCGCAGCGCGCCGCGACCACATTGCGAACTGCATAGCGCCAGCGCTGTCACGCGGCGACACCGTGCTGTGTGACCGCTTCACCGACTCGACCTTTGCCTATCAGGGCGCCGGTCGTGGATTTGACGTCGGGGTGCTGGGCACGCTGGAGACGTGGGTTCAAGCGCCATTGCAGCCTGACCTGACGCTGTGGTTTGACCTCAGCGCACAGCAGGCGGCCGAGCGTCTTGTGGCAGCGCGCGTGCCCGACCGCTTCGAACAGCTTGACGCCTCGTTTTTCAACCGTGTGCGCGATGGCTACCGGGCAAGGGCCGAGGCCCATCCGCAGCGCTTTGCTCGCATTGATGCCTCGCTCGATCGCGAGTCGGTCGCCGCGCAGGTGGCTGATGTGCTGGGAGCGCGCGGATGGTGACTGACGGCTCGCCTTCAGCGGCATTGCCCTTGTTGCCCTGGCTGGAACAGCCGCTGCGCGAAGCACTGGCCTCGCAACAGGCACACGCGATCTGGTTGCACGGGCCGAGCGGCGTCGGGCAGTTTGATCTGGCGCTGTCGCTGGCCCAGGCCTGGCTGTGCGACGCACGAGCGGTGGGCCGCGAGCCCGTGCCCGCCTGCGGCGCGTGCGCGAGTTGCCGTCTGGTGCTGGCGCGCTCGCATCCCGATCTGATGGTGCTGGTGCCCGAAGCCCTGCGCGAATCGCTCGGCTGGAACGCAGGCGACGAAGAGGAGGGCGCCGGTGCTTCTGAAGGCAGCTCCAAGCGCAAGCCCAGCAAGGACATCCGGGTCGAGGAGGTGCGGCGCGTGGTCCACTTTGCGCAAAGCACCTGTGCCAGAGGGCGTGGAAAGGTCGTGGTCATCTTTCCGGCCGAGCGCATGAACACCGTGTCGGCCAATGCCTTGCTGAAGACGCTCGAGGAGCCCGCGGGTGATCTGCGTGTGGTGCTTGCCGGCTCGACGACGGACGCCTTGCTGCCGACCCTGCGCAGCCGCTGTCAGTCCTTGCGGCTGGCCTTGCCAGACGAGCCGTTGACCGTGGCCTGGCTGGCATCGCAAGGCGTCAAGCAACCCGAAGTGCTGCTGGCTGCCGCTGGCGGCCAGCCTGAAGAGGCGCTGAAATGGTCTCGTGAAGGCATCGACGCATCGCTGTGGCTGGACTTGCCCCGGCAACTGATGCGTGGCGAGGTGGGGGCGCTGGCCTCATGGCCGATAGCCCGGGTGGTGGACATGATGTTCAAGGTGTGCCACGACGCCATGCGCGTGGCTTGCGGTTCGTCCCCGGTTTACTTTGCGCTGGCGCCGACGAAGTTCGATGCGTCACCCATGGCCTTGGCTCGATGGCATGAGGAACTCGCTCGTCTGGCTCGCCACGCGGAGCACCCTTGGCAAGCCGCACTGACCATCGAGTGGCTGGTTGGGCAAGCCCGCGTGGCGCTGACGCAAGCCGCGCCGGCTCGAGCCCCGCTAAACTGATTCCATGAGCGATCGTGACTCCACCTCACCGGCCCCACTGACTTTGCTGTCGGTGCCACAGGCGATCAGCCGCCCGGCGGTGATCCAGCTCGTGTTCAGGGAAAAGGGCGCGCTCTATGCGGCCTACATCCCATCGTTGCGCGAAGGCGGCGTGTTTGTTCCGACCTCGCGCGATTACCGGCTCGGCGAAGACATCTACCTCTTGTTGACGCTGCCCGATGACCCTCAGCGCTATCCCGTGGCAGGCAAGGTGGCCTGGCTGACGCCAGCCAATGCCTCGGGCGGGCGCACGCAGGGCGTGGGTGTGTGCTTTCCCGCCGACGAAAAGTCGCGTGTGCTTCGAATGCGCATCGAGCAGGCGCTGGGCACGGCAATTTCATCGTCCAAGCCCACGCAGACCATCTGATTCGTGTTCGTCGATTCGCATTGCCATTTGAGTTTTCCTGGGCTGGCCGAGCAGTTGCCCGTCATTCGCGAGGACATGCGAGCGGCCGATGTGGGTGCGGCCTTGTGCATTTGCACCACGCTTGAAGAATTTGAAGACGTGCACGCGCTGGCCTGCTCGGACGACCACTTCTGGGCCAGCGCCGGCGTTCACCCCGACAACGAAGGCGTGCGCGAACCATCGCTCGACGACCTTCTTCAGTTGGCCGCCCGCCCCAAGGTGGTCGCGATCGGCGAAACCGGCCTCGACTACTACCGCCTGAACGGGCGCAGCGTGGCCGAGATGGAATGGCAGCGAGAGCGTTTTCGCGTCCACATTCAGGCAGCCCAGCACACGGGTTTGCCGCTGGTGATTCACACCCGCAGCGCGTCCCAAGACACGCTCGACGTCCTGAGCGCCGAAGGCAAGGGCGAAGTGGGGGGCGTGTTTCATTGCTTCACCGAAACGCTGGCGGTGGCGCGTGCGGCGCTGGATCTGGGGTTTTACATCTCGTTTTCCGGCATCCTGACTTTCAAGAACGCTCAGGATCTTCGCGAGGTGGCCAGCTTCGTGCCGCTGGATCGCTGCCTGATTGAAACCGACAGCCCCTACCTGGCGCCGGCACCGTTTCGCGGCAAGACCAACACGCCGGCGCTGTTGCCGTGGGTGGCCAAGCAGGTGGCCGAGCTCAAAGGGCTGCCGGTGGAAGACATCGCGCGCATCACCACACACAACTTCGAGACGCTGTTTGCCGTGTCGACCACTGAAAACGCCGCGTGAAATACCTCATAAAACACTTTAGGTATGTTCTTTACCTCATTGTTTTCACTGGATTTGTTTCAGCTCACGCAGGTTCTTACGATGAGTTTTTCGCAGCCATCAAGCGCGACCATCCGGCCATGATGAAGGGCTTGCTGGCCCAGGGTTTCGATCCCAACACCGTCGATGAACTGGGCAGCCCAGGGCTGGTCTTCGCGCTGCGAATCGAGTCCTATGAGGTCGCCGCGGTGCTGATCGACAGCCCAAAGTTGCTCGTCAACGCCGCCAACCCGCAGGGTGAAACCGCGCTCATGATGGCTTGCCTTCGAGGCCAGCAGGCGCTGGCCCATCGGTTGGTGCAGCGCGGTTCGGAGATCAATCGCGACGGCTGGTCGCCGCTGCACTACGCGGCTGCGGGCGAAGACGAACGCATGGTGGCGTGGTTGCTGCAACGCGGTGCGGCCGTCAATGCCACGGCACCCAACGGGAACACGTCGCTCATGATGGCGGCGCAGACAGGCGCTTCTGCCAGCGTGGAAATGCTCTTGGCCAAAGGCGCCGACGTCAACCGGCTCAATCTCATGAACCTGTCGGCCGCGGACATCGCCGAGCAGGCCGGTCGCGACAATCTGGCGCAGCGCTTGCGCAGACTCATGCGCTGATCCGCGCCGGAGGTTTGCCTGACAACCGTGTCAGCGTGTTTCTGACGTTTCAAATGGGCACACGCCGACTGTAGAAACTGGCGCGGCTTTTTAGAGTGAGGTCACCGACACCAAGGAGATCCTCATGCAAACCAACCTCATCGAATCCGCCGGCAATCCTTTCGTTCTGATGACCGATCCCGATGCGGTGCTCAGTGCCGTGGCGCGTTCTGAATCGCTGGCTCGCTTGCGCACCCAGGTTTTCCATCCACTCGACAAGCCTTTGCTGGGCTCGGTGTCGGACGATGTGGCCGACTACGACCGCCGGATCGATCGCGAACTCAACGATTGATCGGCGAGCGACCAGACGCAGGCACGTGGCCCGCTTTGGACGTCGCCCTTAAGGGTGACTATTTGTATTATGTTCACTCAAGTTTTGAGTGAGGGTTGGGACAGGGCTCCTGAGCCCCACCCGAGAAATGGCCACACGAGGCCAATGTCTCGGGCGCCCCACAAATAGCTCAAAAAGCCAGCGCCCGGCGTTGGGTCAGGAACTCGCTGGCCTGCTTCTCGCCGTCCTTCATCAACAACTCGATGTGCTCGACGCTGCGGTCGATCTTGCTCTCGTAGTCCAGCGAACGCGAAAGTTTGGTGCTCATCTCGATGAACGGGATGTGATAGTCGCGCGCCTCGTCGTCCTCGAACGATTTGGGTATGCAAATCGGGCCGTCGATCCTCATGCCCTTTGAGAACTCGCTGGTGAATGCACCCTGCAGGTACAGCTCGTTCATCACCCGGATCGCATCGAGCTGTTGAAACAGCGATACGTTGCCGACCAGTTCATTGCGGCGGTCGACGATCTGGTCAGCGGCTTCAGGAACATGTTCAAGCCCCGTGGCGTTGATCTTGATGACCCAGATTTCCTGCGGCACGTGCTGCATGCCAACGAAACGCGGCTGAAGCAGCTCGCTGATCGGCGGGTTGTCCGAAAACAATCCATCCCAATAGGCGCCACCATCAAATTCCACCGCCGGGAAAATGCTGGGCACTGCGCAGGAAGCAAGAATGTGCTCGACCCTGATGGGCTCGAGCGCGCTGCAGAACTTGGCCAGCTTGCCGGTCAGCACATTGACCGCACCGATCATCAGCGCCACATCGTCAGGGCGAGCGCCCCACTTCTTGAGCTTGGCGAAATCGATGTGCTTTTTGAGAAGGCCTTCAAAGTCGGTGAACAGCGGACGCAGCCCGATCGTCGACGCATCCAGCATCATCTTGGCGATCGGGTTGGTGGGGCTGAGCGACAAGCTGGGAATCCGACCCGCATTGGCCAGGCGCATCGACTGAAGCACCATGCGGTTGAAGAGCTTTTCACCCTCTGAGGACGCCGAGTTCTCGCGCCAGAAGTCGTACATGCGCTCCCACGGCTTTTCGTCGCCATGCATCAGCGCGTACCAGGTCAAGGTCGCACAGATCGAGCCGCCCGAAGTGCCGGAGATGCTGACCAGCTCGTACTCGTCAAGGATGCCGCCCTCGAAGAGCCCGCGCAGCGCACCGGCGGTGAAAGCCGTCTGACTGCCTCCGCCTTGACAGGCAATGGCGATGCGTCGCTTGGCCTTGGCCGGCTTGCTCAGCGCTGGCACCGAGGTGGTTTTTCTGGCGACGCGCTTGGCCGCACCGACCGGCTTGGAAGGCGCCGTGTTCATGATGTCACCTGCATGACTTTGGTCACCGAACTCGGGGTCGGAGCGGGCCAGCCGGCTTCACGTCCCACTCGGAGCATGGCCTCGTTGGTATCGAAGTAAACCTGCCAGTAGTGGTCGTTGTGGCAGTAAGGGCGCACCGCGATGACCGTGCCGAGCAAGTTGATATCGAGCAGGTTGACCTCAGGCGCTGGCGAAGTCACCACGTTGGGAATCTTCGATACGGCTTCTTTCAGACGCGCGATGGCATCGAGATGGTCCACCCCACCAGCGAGTTGCGCGGTTCTGTCCACCCGACGTGCGGGCATGGCGGAGAAGTTCTGCACAGAGTCTCCGAACACCTTGCTGTTGCCCACCAGGGTCATGACGTTTTCAGGCGTCAGGATGGTGGTGCCGAACAGTCCGAGTTCGTGCACCGTACCGACCACACCACCGGCGCTGATGAAGTCACCCACCTTGAAGGGGCGCAGCACCAGCATGAACGCGCCGGCGGCGAAGTTGCCCAGCATGCCGCTCCAGGCCGCGCCGATCGCCACACCCGCGCCTGCCAGCATGGCCGCAAACGAGGTGGTCTGTATGCCGAAGTAGCCCAGGATGCCCAGAACCAGCGCGATGTTGAGCGCCACGGCAATGATGGAGCCCAGGTATTTGGTGAGCGTGGCGTCGACGCTGTTGCGGTTCATGGCCGTTTGCACGAGTGCGATCACGCGCCCGATCAGCCACCGCCCGACGATCCAGAACGCGATGGCAGCCAGCACCTTGATGCCCAGTTCGGTGACTGTGGTGCTTAGAAAATTCATGATTGCAGCGGTATCCATAAGGTCCTCCGGGGTCAGTTGCTTGGATGGAGTTGAACGTGATCTTCAGGGCGCGGGCTTGCCGCCTGGCCGGCATTTTGTCTGGCGGGCGGCATGAACCACTGGTCGGGCGGCACCACCTTGTTCGTCGCGGGGTCCATCATGTAATGGGGCGACATGATCTGCACACCGTGTTCGTTGAAAACGTCCTGGATGTTGCCGTGCAGTGCATCGAGCACCTCGGCGCGCACACGCGGCATCTCGGGAACGGCTTGGCAAACCAGCCGGTACACCGGATAAAAGTCAGACAGCGAGGTCTGAAACACTTGCGGACGCGGCGTCGTCAGGATGCCATCGGTGCGGCGAGCCGCCTCGATCAACATCGCATCGACCTGACGCCACGGCGTGTCGTAACCGATGCTCACCGTGGTGTCCACGATGTAGCCCTCGCCTTGCACCGCTCGCGAGTAGTTCTTGGTTGGCGAGCCCAGGATCATCGCGTTGGGAAGGCACACCTCTTCGCCCAGACCCGTGCGGATCTTGGTCATGAAAAGCCCGACCTCGGTGACGGTGCCTTCTTGTTCGCCGATGCGCACGTATTCACCACGGCGCACAGAGCGCGAATACATCAGGATCAAACCACTGGCGCCCTGCCCCACCACACTCGAAGAACCCAGCGAAATCATCAGGCCGAGCAGCACCGACACACCCTTGAAGGCCGCGGTGTCGGCCCCGGGCAGGTAGGGATAGGCCATCACCAGCGCAAAGATCCAGATCAAGGCCGAGGCAATGCGCCGTGTGGGCACCACCGTGTCGCGGTCCAGCCAGCCGGCGCTGCCGCGACCCCCTTCGATGTTGTCGAAGACCGGGCGCAACATCGCAATGACCGCACGCGCGATGAGAAAGATGCACACGGCCACGGCCAGATTCGGAATCGCCTGCAAGGTGGCACTGCCGATATGCACCAGCACGCCCATCATGTAACCGTGCAACTGCTCACCCCAGGCTCGCGTGTACGGAAACACGCGCAGTGAAAAGCTCAGCCACTCATTGGCCAGCGCGAGCCCCAAAGTCCAGTGCAAGGCCAGCATGCCCAGACGCACGCCAGCGACGAGTTGATCGCGACGAATCAATTGCGCGCCTGCCAGGCGAAGTCGGTTGGCACGCCGGTCCACCATGCGCAGCGACAGCAACTGCGCATAACGCCTCGCGCGAGACAGCAACCAAAGACCCAACACAAAGACCAGGAGCGCCGCCGCTGCCTTGAACACACCGCGCAGCAGCGAAGACAGATCGCGGCTTTCGCGTGTTTCTTCGATCACCAGATGCAAACGCTCCATGACGGCTGTCGTCAGTTGCGCAAGCGTCTGACCTTGCAGCGCATCGACATCGCCCCGGGTCACGATCACCGCCAGGGTTCCATCGAGCATCACCAGGTTGCCCAGGCTCTCGGACTGCACCGTCAGCTTGCCCTCGCCTGCGCGGTCCAGCAGGCGCTCGAGGTTGGCTTTTGTGCGACGGGCTCTGTCCTCGGCCGTCACACCCAGCAAGCTGGAGCGGAAAACCACGATCTCTCGGTTGAAGATGACGACAGTCTCAGCCGCCTCGACAATGGCAGCCGAGGCGGCCTCGGCTGTGGGAGTGGCCTTCAGCAAGGACGACTCGAGCATGCCGTCTGCTGCCGGTGCACTGTGGCTGATGGCGACAGCGCTCAGCAGCACCATCGCGCACAGGCAACGCAGCCAATGAACCAGAGACAGACCAGAAACGGCGTGTCGGACAGGCTGAATGTTCATGAGGCCGTTTGCTGCAAGGGCGTGTAGCCCTCGTCGCGGATTGCCTGAGCGAAAGCCTCTGCGCTGATCGACGCGTCACGGATCTCCACGCGGTGGGTCGACAGCTCCACCGTCACGCTCGCCTTGGGGTCCACGCCTTGCAGCGCCTTGGTGATGCCACCGACACAATGGCCGCAGGTCATGTCTGACACGTTGAAAACAATCATCGCTGGCGCATGGGTCGGAGCTACACCTGAAGTGCGATGGAGGATAAGCCATGCGCTTGACTCGTCTACCCGAGACATTACCCCCCCATGAACGCTCCAGCCAACGGATCCGAAGTCACCCACGAACTGATGCTGCAGTTGCAGGGCATGACCTGCAGCTCATGCTCGGCACGTGTCGAGAAGGCGCTGCTCAAGGTGGCTGGCGTTTCCAGCGCCGCGGTCAACCTGGCCACGCAGCAAGCCTTCGTGCGCGGGCTCGATTCGCTGGAGCGAAGTTCACTGGTGGCCGCCGTGGACACAGCCGGCTACAGCGTCGTCGAAGGCGACTCGAGCGGGCCAAGGAAAGTGCCCGGATTGCCCGACAACTGGATGGTGGCCGCAAGCGCCCTGCTCACGGCGCCCTTGCTGGTGCCAATGCTGCTGGGCGCAGCTGGCGTGCACTGGATGCTGGACGGCTGGGTGCAATGGGCGCTGGCCACGCCGGTCCAGTTCGTCTTTGGCGCGCGGTTCTACCGCGATGCGTACAAGGCGCTGCGCGCTCGAGTCGGCAACATGGACACGCTGGTGGCACTCGGCACCACGGCCGCGTACGGCCTGTCGGTTTACCTGTTGCTGCGTCAAGCCGAGTCAGGCCCGATGCATCTTTACTTTGAAGCCTCGGCGGCAGTGATCACGCTGGTGCGTCTGGGCAAATGGCTGGAAGAAAGAGCCAAGCGGCAAACGACCGAAGCCATACGCGCCCTGCAGGCATTGCGTCCCGACGCCGCACACGTGATTCGCGACGGGGTGGAGCGCGATGTGCCCGTCGATTGGCTGGTGGTCGGCGATGTGGTGCTGGTGCGCCCGGGCGAGCGCCTGGCCGTTGACGGGCTGGTCAGCAGCGGATCGAGCGAGGTCGACGAATCTCTGATCAGCGGAGAAAGCCTGCCCGTCGCCAAGGCCGCCGGTGATCGGGTCACGGCAGGCTCCATCAACGGCCCAGGGGTCTTGACTGTGCAAACCCTGGCCGTGGGTGCCGAGACCACCTTGGCTCGCATTGTTCGACTGGTGGAATCCGCGCAGGCCGCCAAGGCCCCGATCCAGCGCACCGTGGACCGCGTGAGTGCCGTCTTCGTGCCGGTGGTGATGGCGATCGCCCTGCTGACCATGCTGGGCTGGGCCGCTTACCTTGGTGAATGGGAGCAGGCCATCGTCAATGCGGTGTCGGTGCTGGTGATTGCCTGCCCTTGCGCGCTGGGGCTGGCCACGCCCACCGCCATCATGGTGGGTACCGGCGTGGCCGCCCGCCACGGCATCCTGATCAAGGATGCGCTGGCGCTGGAGCTGGCCCATCGGGTCGACACCATCGTGTTCGACAAGACAGGAACCCTGACCCTGGGTCGCCCCGAACTCGTGTGCGTCGAGGCCGCGGCAGGCACAGCCGTTGACGAGGTGTTGAGACTTTCCGCATCGCTTCAGCACGCCAGCGAACACCCACTGGCCCGTGCCGTTTGCCAGCTGGCTGAGCACAAGAAGTTGGTGTCTCAGGCAGCGCTCGACGTGCAGGCGCTGCCAGGACGCGGGATCGAAGGACGCGTCGGCGACAAGACGTTCACGCTGGGCAGCTCTCGCCTGATCAGGGAAATGAACCTGGACCCGGGTGAGCTGCTCGACTCGGCGAGCCGGTTCGAGTCCGAGGGGCGCACGGTGTCATGGCTTATCAGGGGCAGCCCCGCGCCTGCCCAGGTGCTGGGTCTGCTGGTCTTTGGCGATCCCATCAAGCCGGCCGCGCACGCTGCCATCGCCCGATTGAAGGCCCTGGGTGCGCGCGTGGTGATGCTCACCGGAGACAACGCCGGAAGCGCACGCACGGTGGCAGATCAGCTCGGCATCAGTGACTTCCGCGCCGAGATGCTTCCCGAGGACAAGGCCGGCTTCATCGAGTCGCTTCGGTCTGGCGGCCAGGTCGTGGCCATGGTCGGTGACGGCATCAATGACGCACCAGCTCTCGCCTCGGCGGACATCGGTATTGCCATGGCGACCGGCACCGATGTGGCGATGGGCACTGCGGGCATCACGCTGATGCGTGGCGAGCTGGGGCTGGTGGCCGATGCGCTGGACATCTCCCGACGCACCACCGCGGTCTTGCGACGCGGCTTGTTCTGGGCCTTTGTCTACAACCTGCTCGGCTTGCCGCTCGCGGCCTTCGGGCTTTTGAACCCGGTGATTGCGGGTGCAGCGATGGCGCTCAGCAGCGTGAGCGTCGTAGGCAACGCCTTGCTGCTGCGCCGCTGGCGGCCGCCATCCGCTCAGAAATGACAAAGGCGGCCCGCAGGCCGCCCTTGAAAGATGGCAAAGATGCGAATTACTTCGCTGCCACCTCGACTGCCGGTGCAGCCGCATCCTGAGCCACCAGCTCTGGCGCAGAGGCCGCCGTTCCGGGGCTCGGAGCACCGTACATCGCCGGGTAGTCCTTGGCCATGGCCTTGCCATACATCGGCTTGTACGCGCCTTGGTGGCAGGTCGTGCAGTTGGACTTGGCCACGTCGCCGGTGGGACCCAACCTGTGAGCCGGGAACACCTCGGTGAGCGGCTTCATGTACTCGTTGTTCAGATCGCGAACCATCTGAATGCCGTACCAGGCGGTCACACGCTGAGGCGGACTGGTTTCCCACGACCCGAAGGAACGGGTGTTGTGGCAATAGGTGCAGTTGACCCCCAGAGACGTCGACATGTGGTTCATCAGGCTGTAAGTCCACTCGGTTTGCTTGGTCGAGTGAGCATTGCCGGTGGGCAAGGCCGTCTCGCCCTGAACACGAATGTCCCTGGCCTCCAGAAAGTAAGGTGTGAACGGATCTTCCGGCAGCGAGGAATAAGCCCCCGCGACGGACACCGTGTTCTGCCCTGCCCTGTCACCCAGCATGCCGTCGGAGCGAGCCTCGGGCTCGGCAGTGAACCAGATGTTTTCTGGAATGTTGTTGCCGCGGTGGCAGGTGTAGCAGGTCACACCCGTTTCGGCGACGTGGGTCTTGTAGTCGGCGTTGATCTTGTGCGTCATCTGCAGCATCTTGCGAGCCACCACCTTGGTGTAAACCTCGTCAGACGCAAAGTTGGCCACGTTGTGGCAATAAGCGCAGCCCTGCTCGGGGGCAACCCATGCCGTCATGGACGCCATGGTGCGAGTGAACTCGCCCACCGACAAGTCACCCAGCACCTGAACGTTCTGATAGACCTTCGAAGAAGCAGGCCCACCGGGACCAGCGGGCGCTGGAGCGTCGGGCACGACATTTTTCTGCAGGTCCTTGACCACGATTCGCGGGTTGTAGACCTCGACCATGCCGGTTCCGCGAAAACCGTGTTGCACGGCCTCGATGGGTGGCCGCTCGCAACCTGCGAGCAGCGCAGCTGCGCTCAGTGCCAACCAGGTCAGGATGGATCGTTGTTTGAAATTCATGGCTTGACTCCCTGGATCAGCAAGGCAGGATCAACTGGGGGTGCCCACACTGCCGGGTACATCGGCGCCACGTGGTGCTTGACGGCCCACAGGTACCAGTTGTCCACCACGGTACCGGTCAGCAAGATGCCGATGCCACCGGTGATTGGGGTCAGCACCGCAAACCACCAGGCCCAGCGGTGAATGGATTCCATCGTGGCGTTGAAGCCCATGGTCCAGCGCCAGAACAGCCCCGCGCGCTCGGAAGCGGTTCCGCGGTCGGTGATCTGTTCGATTTCGCGCTCACCGCCGTAGCGGCTCACCGCGAGGATCGTGCCTCCGTGCATGGCGAACAGCAGCACTGAGCCGTACAGAAAGACGATCGACAGCATGTGGAACGGGTTGTAGAACAGGTTGCCATAACGAATCGAGAAGGCTGCCGTCCAGTCCAGGTGCGGGAAGATGCCGAAGGGCACAGCCTCGCCCCAACTGCCCATCAGCAAGGGGCGGATGAAGCCCAGCACCAGAAACAACCAGATCGCCGCGAGGAACGCCCAGGCCACGTGGGTGCCCATGCCCAGTTCACGAGCGCGCCGGTAGGTCCGAGCGAACCAGAGGAACAGCGACGCCGTCAACAAGGCACCGGCAAACATCCACCAGCCACCCTGATTCATGGGCGGAAAGGCCAAGCCGTTTTGGGGTGCAGGTGGCTCCAAGGCCAGCCAGAACAGTTGGCGCACGAACTGGATCGGATCCCAGTTGACCTGCGCCAGCATGTTGAAGCCGATGATGTTGAAGCAGAGCAAGCCGCACATGAGAGATGCGACGCCCAGCCCCCCGAGGTAGATCGGGCCCAACTGCGCATTGCCGAGGCGTCCGAAAAGATGGACGATCAACGGCTCGCCGGTCCGAGGGCTGTTGCCATGGCCGAGTTCGACGCCGTGGTGCACTGGCCCCACCGCTTGCACGGTGGTGAATAGGTTTTGATATTCAAACATTGCTTGTCTCCTTGTGCACTTGACGCATCAAGACCAGATGGGAAGGTTCAGCCACCAGCCCCACCATTCAGGCCAGCCGCGGGTCCAGAAAGGACCGCTGATCACGATGCAAACCGCGCTCCAGAACCCGGCGGAAAGTGCGAGGAACAGACCCAGACGGTGGATGCCCAGCGTTCCGATCGAATAGCCGATGAAGTCGCGGAAGAAGGTGTCCTCATGCTCCGGCGACCTGACCGTTTGACCCTTGGCCGGGTTCGTCGAAGAAAGCACCAAACCGCCGTGCAGCGAAAGCGCGAATGTGGTGGTGAAGAAGAAGGTCACCGCCAGCATGTGAGCCGGGTTGTAGTGAAAGTGCAGGTACTGGTAGCCGACGTTTGACACCCAGTCGAGGTGGGCAAGGATCCCGTACGGAAACCCATGCCCCCAGGCACCCATCAACACCGGGCGAATCACTTCGAGCGTGAAGTAGGCAAAGACCGCCATCAAGTAGGCAAAGGGCACATGCAGCCCCATCCCCAGCTTTCTGCAGATCTCGACTTCTCGCAGCGCCCAACTCCCGAAGGCGCCCAGCGCACAGACCGTGATGAGTTGCCACAGGCCTCCTTCTCGCAGTGGGGCAAAACCAAGACCATATTTCAGGTCGGGCGGAGCGATATTGATCTGCCAGACATTCCAGGTGTCGCCCATGCTGGCGCCCCAGAGAATCATCATGGTTCCCAAAGTCGCAAAAAAGGCAGTGGTGACACCGAAGAATCCGACGTAAAACGGACCCACCCAGAAATCGAAGAGATCCCCCCCGACCAAGGTTCCGCCGCGAACGCGGTATTTTCTTTCAAAACTGAGCGTGGCCATCGGCTACTCCTCGATATCTACGATGGCGCAAGGCCACCGGTTTTTTTGAATCTTGTTCACTCCGAGGCCGGGCAATTGCCCGGACCCCGGCTTGGTTCGAGTCGAAACCCGAAACCCTTACTTCGTTGGTGTGGCGGGCGAGCCCACCGCAACTGGCAACGCCTTGTTCTGGTCGATTTTTGCGCGAGCATTCACGCCGTCGAACCAGTTGAAAGTCGTCGTGCTCAGCAGTACCAGATGAATCATGGCTGCCAAGCCAAACAGGAAAACACCCTGCACAACCATCGCGCGAAGCGGATCGTACAAACGCCAAATTCTCCACATGGTCAATCTCCTAAATTAAGTTAGACATAAAGGTATAAACCGCACCTTTTACGCCGCCAATCAATGATTTCTCTGCCTCTGCTCCCGGCAACCAGGAACGCCATTGCAACGTCATGACTTGCGAAAGCATGGCGATCAGCAAAAACACACAGAAGCTCACTGCAAAGATTGCCAGATAAACTTTTGAATCGTTTTTCAGAATCTTTTGCAAAGAGCCGTTTGTCGTATTAGTAGCCATAGCATTCCCCTTGTTCGGGATTTAGAGAATCAGAGCCAAGGGCGCCATGCCCAAACCAGGAAGTGAGCTATCACCGCCACAGCGGTAAAGCCGATCGTTCCCTGCACCCAGAATTTGTGAAATTCCTGTGCTTCCTCGTCGGTCAAGCCCGAGATGGAGCCTTTTCTTTCAGCCATAGGATTACTCCTCAAGAACGGCCATTCAGCCGGTGTCGCGCTGAGCCCGCGCGACCAAGGCAGCCGCGGCACTGCGCCACGACATTCGGTGTGTTCAGCTGAGCTGAACGAAATGGAGTCATGCCAAGACAGTGCAGCGTCATGCTGGCTCTCCCTGGCGCATGGAATCGCGAGACTTGGAGACTCGCGCGGCGGTGATTCGGTCTTCGCCCGCCTTGCGCGCTTCGCGTTCGGCACGGTCACGCAAGCGCTTGGCTGCCGAGATCTGCACCAGCACGGGCTCGTTGCTCACGATCTCGTCGAGCAGTTCCTGTGCGTCTGCATCCCACGGGGTCGACGACTGCGGCTCAAGCCGCGCTGGCGTGGCATCGATGCGGTCGAGGTCCGTGCCCAAAGGCAGGATGTGGAACAAGGCATCGAACAGGGCGTTGCAGAACTCCTGAATGATGTAAGTCGCACCGGAGTAGCCCATGAACGGGGTGCCGGTGTGGCGCCTGATGATGGGCAGCGGGAAGGACGCCGGAATGAAGCTCGCCTTCATCATCGAGCCGCCGCCACACTCGGCCAGATAGATGCGCTCGTTGTAGCTGCCGTACATCACCAGCGGGGTCTTTTCGGCCACCAGCTTTCGCACTTCGTCGTTGTTGGTCTTGGCACCCGGAAGACGCGAAATCGCGAAGTTGCAAGGCAGCCCCATCTCGTCTTCAAGGAAGTGGCGAATTCCGCGCGTGTAGGTGTCGTTGGCCACCACCGCGAAGTTGGCCGTGCCAAAGAAGTCCTGCGTGACCGAGCGCCACAGGTCCCAGATCGGCTTGATGGTGGTGTGCTTCTCGCGCTCAATGAACGGCTCGGGATCGAGACCCAGCAATTCGCCGAGCTTGCGCAGGAACTTGGTGGTGCTGTGCAAGCCGATCGGTGCTTGCAGATAAGGCCGGTCGAGTGCTTCGCACAACATGCGACCGAACTCGCGGTACATGCAGATGTTGACGTCGGCCTCGACGAGCCTGGAGACATCGGCCAGGTGACTGCCCAGCGGGAAGGTCATGTTGACCTCGGCGCCAATGCCTTGCACCAGCCGTCGAATTTCTGCCAGGTCGCTTGGGCAGTTGAAGGTGCCGTAGCACGGCCCGATGATGTTGACGCGGGGCTTTTCGCCCGGCGGGCGCTCGGCGTAGGGCTTGCGTGCCGGCACTTTCTTCATGCCGTACTCGCTCCACAGCCAGAACATGGCGCGGTTGGCGCATTGCCACTGGTCTTCGTCGATCGTGCGTGGCAGGAAACGCATGATGTTGGTGCCCGACGGCGTGACGCCGCCGCCAATCATCTCGGCGATCGAACCAGTGACCACCACCGAAGGCAGGTCCGGGTCGAGCGCGGCGTGCGCGCGGCGCATCGAGCCTTCGGTGCCTTCGCGGCCCAGTTGCTCTTCAGCCAGACCCGTCACGACGATGGGCAGTTCATGAGGCGGCAGCGCGTCGGTGTAATGCAACACCGAGGTGACCGGCAGGTTTTCGCAACCCACGGGGCCGTCGATCACCACCTGCAAGCCCTTGATGGCGGTGAACACATAGACCGCACCCCAGTAGCCGCCCGCGCGATCGTGATCGAGGATCAGGCTCATATCATTTCCTCGGCCTTGCGCTTCTTGGCCAGCTTTTCGGCCTGACGGCGCTGATCGGCCTTGAATTCAGGGCGGTCCTTGGGCACGCCGTTGGCTGGCTCCCACACACCCGAGGTGTGGCCTTCGCCGACGTCGCCGAAGAAGTTCTTCATCTCTTCGAAGCGCGCCTTGTTGCCGATGGCCGCATTGATCACGGTGGCGAGCGAGCCGGCTCCGGCAGGGCCCATCAAAGGACGCGCAGAGATCAGGTTGGTGAAGTACAGCGCCGGAATGCTGTGCGCCTTGGCTGCCTGAACGACGGGCGTGGTGCCTATGGCCAGATCGGGCTTGTATTCGTCGATCGCCGCAATGTCCTGCTCGAGCGATGCGCGGAACTGAACCTGCACGCCCTTCGATTCGAGCCACTGCCTGTCTTCTTCGTTCCAGGCTGTGCGTGGGCAGGCGCTGCCGACGTATCGAAGATCAGCACCGCTCTCCACCAGCAGGCGGCCCACCAGCAACTCGGATCCCTCGTAGCCGCTGAGCGTGATGCGCCCTTTGATCGGCGTCTTGGACAACACACCACGGATCGCCGGCAGCATGCGGTTCTTGACCGCATCGATCTGGGCCTGCGGCGTGTTGGTGATGTTGCCAATCGCCTGCAGCCAGGATTCGGTGCCGTCGTAGCCGACCGGAGCCGAGCCGATGATCGGACGGCCTGCCGCCTCGAACTCGCGAATGCTGGCGGTGTAGAAAGGATGGATGGCCGCCACTGCGGCGCAGTCGAGCGCTGCATAGAGCTCGCGCCATTCGCGCGTGGGAACCACAGGTCCAGCTGCCAGGCCCATGGGCTCGAGCATCATGCCGATGATCACCGGGTCAGCGGGGAACACCTCGCCGAGCAGTGCGATGGTGGGCTTGTCCGAGCGCCCTGCTCTGGGCGCTTGCACCGGGCCGGCCATGATCTCGCTGCGTGCGTACTTCAGCATCGCACCGGCCAGCACGTCTTTGGCCTCGGCGTGCGTCGGCACCCCAAACCCGGGCACATCGATGCCGATGATGCGAACGCCGTTGATGTCCTTGGGCAGGATCTGCAGCGGCACGCCGCTGGCGGTCGGCACGCACAGGTTGATGATGATGATCGCGTCGTACTTGGCCGGGTCGGCTTCCTTGTGGACCGCCTCTCGGATGTCCTCGAACAACTTGCCGGTCACCAGCGACTCGGAGTTGAACGGCACGTAGCCGACACTGCGCTTGGCACCGTAGAAGTGCGAGGTGAAGGTCAGGCCGTAGACGCAGCAAGCCGATCCTGAAAGGATGGTGGCCGTTCTGCGCATGCGCAGTCCCACACGCAGCGAGCCGAACGCGGGGCACATGCTTTGCGGCTGGTCGTGCGGTCCGGCGTTCGGGTTCTTGGGGTAGTCCTTGGCGTACTGCTCGAGGACTTCAGACTTGCCCGCAGACTTGGCTGCGGCCAGCAACTGGTCGCCACCGGCATGGCAACCCATGCCGTCGCCTTCGAGCGTGGTGGACGACACACCCGGCGCCACAGGTGCCGACGTCGTGCCTGCCTTGTCGGCCGCGATGATGGGGATCGTCTTGCTCATGGTGCGCGGCCGCTCAGACTTCGTCGTAGACCACTTCGAGCGTTTGCTTGGTGCTCTCGGTCTTGCCGCACATATCGAACTGAGTGGCAGGCTCGAGCACCACATCACGCCCGACCGAGGCGGCAGAAAACAGTCCGAGCAGCGCGTCTTGCGACATCGGCTTCGGGCGCACCGGCAGCGAGGTGCCGACGTTCTCGGCGAGCTCGGCAAACATCGGGCCCCAGACCGAGTCGGGTCGGCCGATGATTTCGTAGCTGGCACTCTTGCGGCGGATGTCTTCGTTGGCCGGAATGGTCGACAGCACCGGGATGCCGACCTGCTCGGCGAAGGCTGCTGCCTCGCCGGTGCCGTCGTCGCGGTTGATCACCATGCCGGCCACACCGACGTTTCCGCCGAGCTTGCGGAAGTACTCGACCGCGCTGCACACGTTGTTGGCCACGTACAGCGACTGCAGGTCATTGCTGGCGACCACGATGACCTTCTGGCACATGTCGCGGGCAATCGGCAGACCGAAGCCGCCGCACACCACGTCACCCAGGAAGTCGAGCAAGACGTAGTCAAAACCCCACTCGTGGAAGCCGAGTTTTTCGAGCAGTTCGAAGCCGTGGATGATTCCGCGGCCACCGCAACCGCGGCCGACCTCTGGGCCGCCAAGCTCCATCGCATACACGCCGTCGCGCTTGAAGCACACGTCGCCGATGGCCACGGCCTCGCCGGCGAGCTTCTTCTTGGAGCTGGTCTCGATGATGGTTGGGCAGGCTCGACCGCCGAACAGCAAGCTGGTGGTGTCGCTCTTGGGATCGCATCCGATCAGCAGCACCTTCTTGCCCTGCTGGGCCATCATGTAGCTCAGGTTGGCCAGGGTGAAGCTCTTGCCGATGCCACCCTTGCCGTAGATGGCAATGATCTGGGTCTCTTTGGTGACTGCGCTGGTGGATACAGGAGCTGGTTCAACCGCAGCCTCGGCTCTCAGGTCTTTCATCATGAAGGTCACGGGGTTGGTCTTTGCAGCGCCCAGGGTCGATTCAGCAGTACTCATGAACAGGACCTCCAATCCAAAATCATCTTCAGACATGACGAGTCACCGAATGCCGTGCGGTAAGCCGAATCGGCTTGCATGGCGTCCGAGCGGTGGGTGATGAGCCCGTCGAGGGAAAGCCGACCTGATTCCGCCAGGTTCTTGACGGCGGCCAGATCGGAAGGCAACCATTGCGCAGCCACCCGCAAGCGGGCCTCGCGCATGAATGCCGGTGGAAACACAAACGAAAGCGGCTCGTCGTAGAAGCCGGCCAACACCACCTCGCCGCCCAGTGCCAGGCGTGAGATCAAGGTGTTGAGCAAGGCGCCATCGCCGCTGACGTCGCTGATGCAGCGGTAGTCACGGCGGCTGTCGGTCGAAGGATCGACCACGGTGTAGCCCACGGCGCCATCGCGTCTGGTGGGGTTGGTTTCCCAGACCACAGGATTGGCACCGGCCACCACGGCGAGCCTGGCGATCATTCGCCCCAGCACGCCGTGTCCAATGATGAGATCTGGCTGCTCGAGGCCAGGCTGCGAGTGAGCGTGATAGGCGGTCGCAGCGAGAGCCAGCAAGACACCTTTTTCGGCGAGCTGCTCGGCGAAGGGAATGGTTCGTGCGCCTGGCAAGACGACCCTCGCGGCCGCTCCACCGAACAGGCCTCGCACATCACCAAAACACTTGGCGCCAGGCACAAAGACCCGCTCGCCGACCGTGCGGCCTGAGTTGACACCGGCGTCGCGCACGCGGCCGACCGATTCGTAGCCAGGCACCAGCGGGTAGCCCATGCCTGGGAATGCCGGCATGCGGCCCGTCCACAGCAAGCGCTCGGTTCCGGTGCTGATGCCGCTCCACTCGATGTCGACGGTGACGTCGTCATCGGTCGGCGGCGTGAGTTCCAAGCGGCTGAGAGCCAACCGCTCGGGCTGCTCAAGCACCACGGCCATGGTGTTCAAACGACCACCTTTGCAACTTGGTTGATGGGGCACTGCATTTGCGTGGGAATCTCGAGAGGTCGTCGTGAGGGAATGAACGCTAGATGTGTCATGTTAAGTTGACATCTACATCTGTCAACCCGTGATTACGTCATTGAGCCTAGGGTTTTCCACGAGACTCGGCCGAGCCACGATCAATTGGGTTTGCAGCGGCATCGGATTGCGCACCAGCTTGACATCGCCAAACCCGGCCTCGTGCAGCATGGCGGTGAGCCGTCCAGCGCTGCGCGCCCTGCCCTTGCCCATCGCGAGCAGGTAAAAGCCAAAGTACGCATCGCCCATCGCCTCGGCACCCGGGGTGCCGGCCATCGGCTCGGTCAACAGCAGGGTTCCGTCTGGCGGCAGTGCGCGCCGGACCGCCTTGAGAATCATCAAAGCTCGGGCATCGTCGTGATCGAAGATCACCCGCACCAGACTGATCACGTCGGCACCCGTGGGCAGCGCGTCGCTGAAAAAACTGCCGCCGAATGTGGTGGCTCGCGCGGACAGACCCTGCTCGGCAAAACGCGCCTTGGCTCGCTCGGCCACTGCGGGCAGATCAAACAGCATCAACTTCAAATGAGGCGCATGACCGGCGACAGCCGTGAGGAAGGTGCCTTCGCCGCCCCCCACATCGAGCAGGCATCGGTGGTTTTTCAGCGAATAGGCCTCGAGCACCTCGTCGGACACCAGCGGCTGCGATGCGGACATCAGCGCTGAATAGGGGCTGACGCGGTCGGATGCCAGCGCATCGGGCGCATCGGCAGCGGCATAGGGCCAGTATTGAGACAGCGCCGAGCTGCATCCTTCCCCGCGCAGCAGCGCCACGGGATCGCGCAGATCGGCATACAGCGTGGTGTGGTGCTCGACCATCGAAGCAATCGCCGCGTCACCCACCAGCGGTGCGCCCAGCGGGCCCAGCCCATAGCGGCCGCGGCTGCGCTGCGACACCAGTTTCAAGGAGACAGCCGCCGCGAGCAGCCGCAGTGCCGCGTCTTCGCCCAGACCCAGCCTGGGTGCCAGCGCAGACAAGTTCTGGGGACCTTCGGCCAGCATGTCGAACAAACGAAGCCGCACGCAAGCCAGCAACACCTGCGAATAGACAAAGCCCGCCACCAGATCGAAAAGCCCGCTCGCGCGCTTTTGCGCGATCGGCCGTGTCAGCGGAAAAGCCGCTGCCCAGCGCCTGAAACGCGGACTGCCAACCAACCCATCACGCCAGGCGCAATAGCTGTCGACCAAGCGCTCCATGAGCGACGGGCTGGGCTCATGCGGTGCAGGCAGCACGCCGTGGGGATCCATCTTCATCACGATGCGAGGCGTCGAATCAAGCGAAGACCCGCACCACCTCTTCGGTCATGGCCTTGGGCACCAAGCGTTCAGCTTCCATGCGCACCAGTGCCCGCATTTGCGCCGCACCCTGGCAATCGGGGATCGATTCAATGGCTGCGGCCACCAACCGGTCAAAGTGATGGATGGCGCCTTCTAGACCCAGCTCGCGCGCTGCGCTGGGCCGGCACAAGGCCACATCCTGACCCGTGGGCTTGCCCAGAGCAGCAGGATCAGAAGCGACATCGCGGATGTCATCGGCCACCTGATAAGCCTCACCCAGCCATTCACCCAGCGCGCGCCACGGGGCAGCATCTGCGCCTGCGGCTTGTGCGCCAGCGATGGTGGCCGCTGAAAACAGCGAGCCCGTCTTGGCGCGCTGGTAGTCCGACAGCAGCACGCGTGGCTCGCATTCCCAGGCCTGACCGGCCACGATGCCGTGGGGCATGCCGGTGGAGCTGGCGATCGTGCTCAGCAGGGCTGGCAAGCGCAAAGGCGATCGCGACGCAGCCGCGCCCAGCGTCTGGAAGGCGCGCACGATCAGCGCATCACCGGCCAGCACCGCCAGACTTTCGCCGAAGGCAAAGTGCACCGAAGCACGCCCCCTGCGCGTGGTGGCGTCATCGAAACAAGGCAAATCGTCGTGAACCAGCGAGGCGCAGTGCAGCAACTCGATGGCGGTGGCGGCGGCGTCTGACAACGCAGGGTCGTCGTCGCCACAGGCTTGGGCGACAGCCAGGCAAAGCTGCGGACGAATCCGTGCGCCGCCAGGAAACACCGCATGCCGAATCGCACCGGCCAGCTTCGGCGGGCATCCTTCAGCCTCACCGCAAGCAATGGCAACAGCAAGCGATTGTTCGATTCGGGTGATGGGCTTCATGGGGGTCTCCGGTTGGGTGTCAACTTGACTTTCCGTCTGCATGTGTCAAGTAATGTAGACACATGCCCAAACTGAGTCAACAGCGACAGCCCGATGAAAACCCGAAATTCCAGCCCTCGTTCAGCCCGTGGTGCCCGGGTGGTGGATGTCTGGATCGCCCAAGGCAGCGTCATTGACCGCCAGACGCAGGCATCCGGATAATCCGCAGCTTCGGCCCGAAAATCACGCGTGACGCGTGGCAGCACGGTCCGCCTTCGCTTCAGCCACGCACCTTGAACCCGCCATTCCAAACCTCAGGCTCGACGACTTCGTCCGCGCTGCCGAACTCATCGGCATGCTTGGAATTGAAGGCGCTGGTGTGCGCACGCGGCGCGCGTCGGCTGTTTGCGCCGGTGGATGTCTCGGCTCAGGCGGGAGAACTTTTGCGCGTCCAGGGCGCCAACGGCGCGGGCAAGACCACGCTGCTGCGCACGCTGTGCGGGCTGTCGCAACCGCTGGAAGGCGAAGTGCACTGGCGGGGTCAGGCGCTGGGCCAGGAGCTTGACCGCTTTCACCGCGAACTGGTCTACATCGGCCACGCCGCTGCCTTGAAGGACGACCTTTCGGCCAGGGAAAACCTGCTGAGCGCCTGCCTGCTCGCAGGCCAGCAACCGTCGGACCGCCAGATCATGGACGCGCTGAGCGAGGCCGGACTGCGCAAGCGTGAGCACCTGCCGGCTCGCAGCCTGTCGCAAGGCCAGCGGCGGCGGGTGTCGCTGGCGCGGCTGGCGCTGGCCCAAGACGCGCCGCTGTGGGTGCTGGACGAGCCCTTCAACGCGCTCGACAGCGCGGCCACCGAATGGATGCTGGGCGTGCTGGCCGGCCAGTTGCGACGCGGTGGCATCGTGGTGCTGACCAGCCACATGCCGCTGGCCATCGATCCCGCGCTGTCTCAGGTGGTGGTCAGCCTGTGAACGAAGACACGCCCGTGCACATCCCATCCGGCGGCACCCTCGGTGCCATGCGCGCCATATTCATGCGCGACTTGCGCCTGGCCTTGCGTCGTCGCGCCGACACCGCTGCCGCGCTGTTCTTCTTTGTCATCGTGGCCAGCCTGTTCCCCCTGGGCGTGGGCCCTGAACCTGCGCTGCTGCGCACCATGGCGGCCGGGGTGCTCTGGGTGGCGGCACTACTGGCTTCGATGCTGTCGCTGGGTCGGCTGTTTGCCGACGACCATGCCGATGGCACGCTGGAGCAGTTGATGCTGTCGGTGTGCCCTCTGCCGCTGATCGTGCTGTCCAAGATGGCCGCGCACTGGTTGTGTTCCGGGCTGATGCTGAGCCTGGTCGCGCCGCTGCTGGCGCTGCAGTTCGACCTGCCGGGCGAGGCCATCGGAGTGCTGCTGATCACGTTGCTGCTGGGCACGCCGCTGCTCAGCCTGATCGGCGGCATCGGTGCGGCGCTCACGGTGGGCGTGCGCGGCGCCTCGGTGCTGTTGTCGGTGCTGGTGCTGCCGCTTTGCGTGCCGGTGCTGATCTTCGGCGCGGGTGCGGTTGACGCCGCCGTGTCGGGCTTGACCGTGGGCGCGCATTACTCGCTGCTCGCCGCGATGCTGGTCGCTGCGCTGTTCCTGGCGCCCTGGGCGGCAGCGGCCGCGCTTCGGATCGCGCTGGATTGAACGCATTGCACAATCCGCTGTCGAAGCGTTGGGCGGCCGGGGGTCGCACCATCGTGCGGTGACGGCCGGAGTCCGAGCAAGTGCAGTTGTCTGATATCAATTGGTTCAAGTACGCCGCGCCGCAGCGTTTTTATCCACTGGCTGGAAAGTTGCTCCCCTGGTGCGCGGCAGTGGCGGTGCTTTTGTGCGTGGCCGGGCTGGCGCTCGGGATGTTCATCGCGCCCACCGACGCCCAGCAAGGCGACGCCTACCGCATCATTTACATCCATGTGCCCTCGGCCTGGATGTCGATGGTGATCTACCTGGCCATGGCGTTCTGGGCGGCCATCGGGCTGATCTTCAACGCGCGGCTGGCGGCGATGCTGGCCACCTCGCTGGCACCCTCGGGCGCATTGATGACCTTCATTGCCCTGTGGACCGGCGCTTTGTGGGGTAAGCCGACGTGGGGCACCTGGTGGGTGTGGGACGCCAGGCTGACATCCGAGCTGGTGCTGCTGTTTTTGTACATCGGCTTCATGTCGCTGCACGCGGCCATCGACGACATCCGCCGCGCCGATCGCGCTGCAGCACTGCTGGCCATCGTGGGCGCGGTCAACGTACCCATCATCTATTTCTCGGTGAAATGGTGGAACACCTTGCATCAAGGTGCCTCCGTCACCGTCACCAAATCGAGCATGGCAACGCCGATGCTCGCCGGCATGCTGATCATGGCGCTGGCCTTTTGGGCCTATTGCATCGCGGTGTCGCTGGCCAGGCTGCGGGTGGTCATCCTGGAGCGCGAGCAGCACACGCAATGGGTGCGCGCCGAGCTCGGGGTGCGATCGTGATCTGGAACAGCGCTTCCGAGTTTTTCGCCATGGGCGGCTACGGCCTGTACGTGTGGGGCTCGTTCGGGGTGACGGCCGCCGTCATTGCCGCAGAGATATGGCTGGTGGCCGCGCGACGCAAGGCCATTGGCAACCTGGTGGCCGATGCCGGCCCCGATGAATCGAAAGACACCCCATGACGCCAAGAACCAAACGTGCCCTGGCCATCGCAGGTGGACTGACCGCGCTGGTCATCGCCACCGCGCTGGTGCTCAACGCCTTCAACAGCAACATGGTGTTTTTCTTCAGCCCTTCGCAGGTGGTGGCCGATGAAGCACCGCGCGAGCGCGCCTTTCGCATCGGCGGCATGGTCGAGCAAGGCAGCTTGCAGCGCGACGAGAAGTCGCTCACCGTGAACTTCGTCGTCACCGACTTTGCTCAAAAGGTGCCTGTCACCTACACCGGCTTGCTGCCCGACCTGTTTCGCGAAGGCAAAGGCGTGGTGGCCCAGGGCAAGCTCGGCACCGATGGCGTTTTTCGTGCCGAGCAGGTGCTGGCCAAGCACGACGAAAACTACATGCCCCCCGAAGCCGCCGACGCACTGGCCAAGGCGCGCAAGGGGGAAATGCCGGGCGGCACCATGACCGTCTCCGGAGATGACATGAAACCAAGGGCCAATCCATGATTCCTGAAATCGGTCACGTGGCGCTGATCCTGGCGCTGACCATGGCGCTCGCGCAAAGCATCTTGCCGCTGATCGGCGCGCAAACCGGCAACGCTGCATGGATGTCGCTGGCGCGGCCCTCTGCAAGGGGTCAGTTCATCTTCACGGTGCTGGCCTACGCCTGCTTGACCTGGGCCTTCGTCAACAACGATTTTTCGGTGGCGCTGGCGGCCATGCACTCGAACTCGACGCTGCCGCTGGCCTATCGCTACACCGCGGTGTGGGGCAACCACGAAGGCTCCATCTTGCTGTGGGCGCTGATCCTGTCGGGCTGGACGCTGGCGGTATCGATCTTTTCGAAGCAACTCGACGAGCCCACCGTGGCGCGGGTGCTGGGGGTGATGGGCCTGGTGAGTTGCGGCTTTCTGATGTTCACGCTGTTCGTGTCCAACCCGTTCGAGCGGCTGGTGCCCGGCGCACCCGATGGCCGCGACCTCAACCCGCTTTTGCAAGATGCGGGGATGATCATCCACCCGCCCATGCTCTACATGGGCTACGTGGGATTCGTGGTGACGTTTGCCTTTGCGATCGCCGCACTGCTGTCGGGCCGGCTTGACGCGGCATGGGCGCGCTGGTCACGCCCGTGGACCACGGTGGCCTGGTGCTTTCTCACCATCGGCATCGCGTTGGGCAGCTTCTGGGCCTATTACGAACTGGGCTGGGGCGGCTGGTGGTTCTGGGATCCCGTCGAAAACGCATCGTTCATGCCCTGGCTGGTCGGCACCGCGCTGATCCACTCGCTGGCTGTGACCGAAAAGCGCGGCGGCTTCAAGATGTGGACGGCGCTGCTGGCCATCCTGACGTTTTCGCTGTCGCTGCTGGGCACCTTCATCGTGCGCTCGGGTGTGCTGAGCTCGGTGCACGCCTTTGCGACCGATCCGGCGCGCGGCGTCTTCATCCTCGGCTTCCTGGTCTTTGTGGTGGGCGGCTCGCTGCTGCTGTTCGCCTGGCGCGCGCCCAAGGTTGGCCTGGGCGGCAGCTTCGATCTGGTGTCTCGAGAATCGATGCTGCTGGCCAACAACGTGCTGCTGGTGGTGGCCGCCGCCGCCGTGCTGCTGGGCACGCTGTACCCGCTGGTGCTCGATGCCCTGGGCATGGGCAAGATTTCGGTGGGCCCGCCCTACTTCGTGGCCGTGTTCGTGCCCTTGATGGCGCCGGCGCTCTTCCTGATGGGTGTCGGTCCGCTGACGCGCTGGCGTCAGGCCGAAGCCATGGACCTCGCGCGCAAGCTGCGCTGGGCCTTTGGTGTGAGTCTGGCGTCTGCGGTGATCGCACCGCTGCTGCTGGGGCACTGGACACCGATGATCGGCTTTGGCCTGCTGCTGGCCGCGTGGATCGCCAGCACCGCGGTGCTCAACCTGATCAGCCGCATCGCGTCGCATCCGGCCACCGGCTGGGCTCGGCGCTTCTCGTCGCAGGCCGGCAGTTACTACGGCATGCTGCTCGCGCATCTCGGCGTGGCGGTGTTCATTCTGGGTGTGACCGTGGTCAGCGGCTTCCAGAGCGAAAGCGATGTGCGCATGGCCACCGGGGAATCGACCACCGCCGGCGGCTACACCTTCACCCTGCACGGCGTGCGCGAGATCAAGGGGCCCAACTATGTGGCCGCTCAGGCGTCGATCGTGGTGACCCAGGATGACAAGCCCGTCGCCACCTTGTGGCCCGAGCGCCGCATCTACACCGTGACGCGCTCGCCGATGACCGAAGTCGCCATCGACCGGAGCATCGCGCGCGACCTGTACGTGGCACTCGGTGAGCCGGTCAGCGCCACCGCCTGGAGCGTGCGCGTGCACCACAAGCCGCTGGTCAACCTGATCTGGCTGGGCTGCCTGCTGATGGCCGGTGGCGGGTTTCTGGCGGTGCTCGACAGGCGCTACCGCACGCGCAGCCCGGCGACTTCGGTCGCTGCCCGCGGCCCGGTGGGTCCGCAGCCAGGCGCATTGCCGCAGCCAGCTGTCATGAGCCCTAAGGAAACCGCGCCCACATGAAGCGCTACTTGCTGCCGCTGGCGGTGTTTCTCGTGATGGCCGGCTTTTTGGCGGTGGGGCTGAATCGCGATCCGCGTGAGGTTCCTTCGCCCCTGGTCGACAAACCCGCGCCAGCTTTCAACCTGCCACGGCTCGACGCCCCCGAGCAGATGATTTCCACGCAGGACCTGCGCGGTCAGGTCTGGCTGCTCAACGTGTGGGCGTCGTGGTGCGTGGCCTGCCGCCAGGAGCATCCGCTGCTGGTCGATCTGGCCCGCGCCGGCACAGTCAAGGTCTATGGCCTGAACTACAAGGACAAGCGCGAAGACGCGATCGGCATGCTGCGCAAGACGGGTGATCCGTATGTGAAGTCGGTGTCCGACACCGAGGGCCTGGTGGGCATCGACTACGGTGTTTACGGCGTGCCCGAAACCTTCGTCATCGACAAGCAAGGTGTCATTCGCTACAAACAGATCGGTCCCATCACACCCGAAGCGCTGCGAGACACCTTGCTGCCGCTGATCAAGAAACTGGAGGCCTCATGACGCGACGCTGGCTGATCTCTGTGGGGTTGGCCGCCGCCGCGCTGCTGACGTCGACGGCGACCCTGGCCACGACTGCCCAGCCGAGCGCTGCAGATCCGGCACTCGAAGCCCGGGTGATGGTGGTGGCCGAAGAACTGCGCTGCCTGGTCTGCCAGAACGAAACCATTGCCGCATCGCACGCCGATCTGGCCGTCGATCTTCGCAAGCAGATCCGCACCAAGCTGTCTGAGGGCCAGTCCGAGCGGCAGATCCTCGATTTCATGGTCGAGCGCTACGGCGACTTCGTGCTGTACCGACCGCGTCTTTCGGCCACCACCGTGCTGCTGTGGGTGGGGCCGTTTGCCTTGCTGCTGGTGGCAGGCGTGGTGATGGCTCGCACCATCCGCGCACGCAAGAAACAAATCCCTGCGGCGCTCAGCGACGCCGAATCCGCCCGAGCGCGGCAACTGCTCGCGAAAACCCACTCTGATTCATGACGATCTTCTGGATATCAAGCGCCTTGCTGATGGCGCTGGCCATCGGTTTGGTGCTGCCCACACTGCTCAACGGCAGCCCGTCAACGTCAATACGCGATGAAGCCGAGACCGCACGTCAGGCCACGCTGGCCATCCTTCGCGATCAGATGGCGCAACTCAATGCCGATCTGGCCGCCGGCACCCTCGATGCCGAACAGCACCGCGCCAGCAGCGCCGAGATCGAGCGCCGCGTGATCGAGGAAACCGCAGCGGTCGAAGCGTCTGTCGCCACCGCCACGCCGCGCGCGGGCAGCGGCAGCGGCAAGCCCTGGGCCACGATCGTGGTGATCGCACTGGCCATCCCGCTGCTGGCCACCTACGGGTACGAGCATCTGGGCAACCCGGCGGCCATCGAGGCCCCGGCAGCCGAAGCCGCACCCGCACTGGCCGATGGCGTGACCAACGACCAGGTCGAGGTGCTGGTCAAGCAACTGGCCGAGCGCATGAAGTCCAACCCCGACGACCTCGAAGGCTGGACTCTGCTCGCGCGCACCTATGCGGCGATGCAGAAGTTTCCCGAAGCCGCTCAGGCTTTCGAGCGCGCCTCCGCGCTGTCACCCAACGATGCGTCCTTGCTTGCCGACCGTGCCGACGTGATGGCGGTGTTGCAAGGTCAGCGTGCCGCCGGTGAGCCCGCCAAGCTGATCGCCCGCGCGCTCGAGCTCGATCCCAAGAACCTCAAGGCGCTGGCTTTGGCCGGCAGCGTGGCCTTTGAAGCTGGCGAGTACGACAAGGCGATCTTCTACTGGAAGCAGGCACGCGAACTCGCCGCGCCGGCGAGCGACTTTGCGAACAATCTGGATCAGGGCATCAAGGACGCCCAGGTCGCCAAGGGCGAGCCAGCGTCGACTGCGGTGGTGCAAGCCCCCGCAGCGACCATCGCCACGCCAGCCACCGACCCGGTCGCCGAGCAAGCGCCTGCACCCGCCGCAGCGGCCACTGGCGCGCGCGTCAGCGGTCGCGTGAGCCTGTCGCCCCAACTGGCCGCGAAGGTGTCGCCCGGCGACACGGTGTTCATCTTCGCGCGGGCCGTCGAGGGGCCACGCATGCCGCTGGCCATTTTGCGCAAGACGGTGGCCGACCTGCCGATCGACTTCACGCTCGACGATTCGATGGCGATGTCACCGGCGATGAAGCTGTCGAACTTTCCGCGCGTGGTCGTGGGCGCACGCATTTCGAAATCGGGCAACGCCATGCCCAGCCCCGGCGACCTGAGCGGTCAGCTCAGCGACGTGAAGTTGGGCACCGAAGGACTGCAGATCGTCATCGACAGCGTGCAGCCCTGAGCGCGGGGCGCTGAGAACCTAGCAGGCCACGCCCGCCGCGCGGGCTGCGGCAACGCAAGCCGCGCTGACTTGCGCCGGGTCTTCCTCGTGCGCGAGGTGGCCCAACCCGGCCAGCCGGTGCACATCAACAGCCGAGGCCCCGGCACACATCGCACGCACTTGCTGCGCTTGCTCGGGCGCGACCGTCTTGTCCTTGTCGGCCACCACCAGCAGCAGCCGTGTGCTCAAGCCGGGCAGGTCTCGCAGCAACGGCCTCACATCCCAGTTGGCCATCATCGCCAGCGCGCCTTGCACATGCCCCGGATTGCGAACCAATCTGGCGTAGAGCCCACGGCCCGCAGCATCGAGCGTCGAGCCGGTGCCGTCGATCAGGCGGTCGATAGCGCGAGGGTCTGCGGCTTGGCTGGCAAAAAAGCTCGGCGCGAAAGGCAATGCCGCCATCACCTTGGCCACCGGCGGAAAGACCACCCCGGCCAATCCGGGCAAGGGTAAAAAGGCGCCGTTGAGGCTGATCAGCAGCTTCGGTGCGAGCTGCCCGTCGAGGCACATGCGCGCAGCCAGCGCGGCCCCGGCGGAATGTCCGATCACCACGTCCGGGCGGGCGTCCAGTGCTTTCATCAGCTCACCGGCGGCGCGCGCCATGCCGGGCAGCGACGACTGCCACGAAAGCGGCATGCTGCTGAAAGCGTGACCTGGCAGATCGACGCAAATGAGATCGAAGTGCCTGCCCAGCCACGGCAGCATGGGAACCCATGAGTGGCCCGACGCGCCCGTGCCGTGCAGCAACAACGCCAGCGGCGCCGGCCCGGCGGGATGGCCGTCCGCCACGCTGCGAGCAAAGCGCTGCACATGCCAGCGCACGCCACCCGCATCGACAAAGCTGCTGGCTTCGCGATGCGGCCAGTCTCGCCCGTCGCGGTTCCAGTCCAGACGCTGGGCCATGGTCGCGGCCTAGCGCGAGACCGCTGCGGCAGCCACGGCCTGGCCAGCCTGCGCCACCGCGCGCGACAAGGCGGCTGAGCCCGCATAAGGCAGTGGCAGATAGGTCGCACCCATCATGCGCGCGAGTGCCTGCGCCGCCGGCTGGGGCTGCGGCGCGGTGTCGATCAGCAGCGTGCTCAGATTCGCCAGGCGGTACTGGCGCGCAGCCAGATCGACATCCTCGGCCGCTCGCGCTCGGCCCGGGCTGCCGTCACGCGCCACGTTGCCGCGGCCGTCAGTCAGCAGCACCACGATGGGTGTTTCGCCACGGCGGGCAATCTGTTCGCCCAGAGCGGCTGCCGCGTCGATGCCGCTGGCCAATGGCGTGCCGCCGCCACCGGGCAAACCGGCCAGGCTGCGCTTGGCACGCACCAGCGAACGCGTGGGTGGCAGCAGCAACTCGGCCCCGCGGCCGCGAAACGACAACACCGCGACCTGATCGCGGCGCACATAGCAATCGGCCAGCAGCAACTCGACCGCGCCCTTGGCCTCGGCCAGGCGGTTGAGCGCCGACGAGCCCGATGCATCCACCACGAACACCGTGGTGGTGGCACTGCGCTGCTGGTAGCGCGTGACGTGGAAGTCATCTCGCCTCACCTGCACCCGGGCCACCGGCGCGGTGTGCTTCTTCGCAGCGCGCTTGCGCGTGGTCACCACCTCGACGGCTGCGATGCGCGCCATCTCGGCTTGTCGCAGCTTTTGCCACGGTGCTGCGGCACGCAGCGTTTCGATCACGTTCAAGCGCGAGCCGGCGCGTGGCTCGCCGCGCCGAGCACCTCGCGGGCGACCACGCGACTGGCTGGCCTTGGACGCGCCCATGCGGCCGGCCGCGTTGCTGCGCGCGCGCTGCTCGAGCCCGAGCTGCATGGCCGCAAGCAGCCCCGGCGGAATGGCCGCTTGCGCAGCCGCCAGCACCAGTTCGGCCAGATCGTCCATCGTCGGCTCGCGCTCGGGCTCTTCGTCAGGCGGGTCGGCCGCGTCCTCATCGGGCTGCTCGGGCGGCGGCGGAGGCTCTTCGGGCTCGGGCGGCTCTTCGGGCTGCTCGGGTGGCGGATCGGCGGGTTCTTGTTCTTCGGGTTGATCTTCTTCGGGCGGTGGCTCAGCCGTGGGCATTCGCGTGGCACGCGGCGACAGCACCAGTGCGGCCGCCAGCGCCACGTCTTCGTCGATCAGGCAAATGCGCCCGTCGAGCGCTGCGGCCGCGCGCGCCACGCGCAGCGCCTGCATGGGCGCGCGGATCGAATACACACCCAGTTGCAGTGCTGCGGCCACCAGCGCCTGAACGACATCGAGTTCAACTTCAATTTGAGCCAACAGCGATCGGGCTCGCACGATGTCGGCCCGGGTGGTGCGAAACGGCAGCTCCATCCCTTCGGATTCGGCAGCCACCGCTGGGTCGGGCAACACCGGATGCAGGTCGATCATGAAGCTCAGGCGATCGAGCAGCGCCGGGGCCATGCGCTCGTCGTCGGCCAGCCCCTCGTCAAGCGCAACCACCCCGAAGCGCGTGGGGTGCCGCGAAGCCAGCCCCTCGCGCTCGAGAGCGACTTCGCCTGAATCGATCACCGCAGCCAGCCGCGCGGCCGTGGCCGGGGACATGCGTTCGGCCATGGCCATCAGCACCACGCCGCCATCGGCCAGCGTCAACACGCCTTTTTGCGCGATGGGCCGACCGGCTTGCAGCGTGGCCGCCAGGTCCAGACCGCCCAGCAGGCGTTCATCGTTGATGTGCAGCGGCACCCGGCGCACGGGGGTGTCTTCGGGCAACAAATCGTGCAGCAGCTGCAGCCAGGCGTCGCGCCCTGGTGTGGCCAACGAACGGATGGCCACGCCGCCACAGCCCACCGGGTCGACGGCGAACAGTGCTGCGACCTGACGCGCCATCATGGGCAGCGACGCGGCCGTGGGCTGCCAGCGATCAGCGGCCATGCCGCTGCCCACGCTCATCCGCCAAACAACTCGGCCACGGCGCGATCGACACGCACGGTGGAGCCGGCGTCGTCGAGCGGATTGCGGCGCAGACGGTGGCGCAGCGCCGGCGGCGCGACGCGCCTCAGGTGCTCGTCACCCACCGCGTCGTCGCCCTGCAAGGCCGCCAGCGAACGCGCCGCGCGGATCAGCGTGAGCTCGCCGCGCAGCCCGTCGGTGCCCAGCACCATGCACAACTGCGCTGCGCGCTCGAGCGCCGCATCGGGCACGGCCACATTCGCCAGGTGTTGCTTGCCCTTGACGATGCTCTGACGCACGCGCTCGTCTTCTTTCTTCCACTTCTTGGAAAAGCCTTCAGAATCGCGCTCGAACTGATCGCGCCGACGCACCACTTCCACACGCGAAGCCAGATCGGTCGGTGTCTTCACCTCGACCGACAAGCCAAAGCGATCGAGCAGCTGGGGACGCAGCTCGCCTTCTTCGGGGTTGCCGCTGCCCACCAGCACGAAGCGCGCGGGGTGGCGCACGCTCAGGCCTTCGCGCTCGACCACGTTTTCGCCCGAGGCGGCCACGTCGATCAGCAGGTCGACCAGATGGTCTTCCAGCAGGTTGACTTCGTCGATGTACAAAAAGCCGCGGTTGGCGCGTGCCAGCAGCCCGGGCTCGAAGGCCTTGACGCCTTGCGACAGCGCGCGCTCCAGATCGAGCGCACCCACCACGCGGTCTTCGGTGGCACCCAGCGGCAGATCGACCACCGGCACCGAGATCAGGTGCGACTTGAGCGCACCGCCAGCGGCCTTGAGCTCGGCGCACGACTCGCAAACCATGCCGCGCGAGACCGGATCGCACTGGTAGCGGCAACCGGTCACCGCACGCATCTTCGGCAGCATGGCGGCCAGCGCACGGACCGCCGTCGACTTGCCGGTGCCGCGGTCGCCGAACACCAGCACGCCGCCCACGCTGGGGTCGACGGCCGCGATCAGGATGGCCAGCTTCATCTCGTCTTGGCCGACGATGGCGGAAAAAGGGAAATTCAAGGACATGGGTTGAAGCCAGCACACGCCGGCGGCAGGGGTTGGATGGTGCTCGGTCGAGAGTGCGCCTTCATCGCTGGATGCGGCACAGCCCACCCGGCAAAAAGACGTTAGCACAGGGCTTTGCCGGCGACGATGCGGGTCAGCACCCGAGAGAGCGCCACTAAACTCGACCGCTTACTCAGAAGCGATCAAGGTCAGTGCAATGCAAATGGTGGAGTCCCGCACGCATCGTGCGCCAGCGGTGGTATTGCTCAGCGGCGGGCTCGACTCATCGACGGTGTTGGCCATCGCGCGCGAACAGGGCTTCGAGCCCTGCGCCATCAGCTTCAGCTACGGCCAGCGGCACATTCACGAACTGAGCGCGGCCGACGCCGTGGTGCGCACCCAGCAGACGGCACGCCATGTGGTCGCGACGATCGACCTGCGTGCGTTTGGCGGCTCGGCACTCACGGCCGACATCGACGTGCCCAAGGGTCGCTCGGCCCACGACATGGCAGACGGCATTCCCATCACTTATGTGCCGGCACGCAACACGGTGTTCCTGAGCTACGCGCTGGCCTGGGCCGAGACGCTGGGCTCGACCGACATCTTTATCGGCGTGAACGCGCTCGATTACTCCGGCTACCCCGACTGCCGCCCCGAATACATCGCCGCCTTCGAAACCATGGCCAACCTGGCCACCAAGGCGGGCGTCGAGGGCACCCAGCGGCTGAAGATCCACGCGCCGCTGATGCACCTGAACAAGGCGCAAATCATCGGCGAGGGCCTGCGACTGGGTGTCGACTATTCGCAAACCAGCAGTTGCTACGACCCCGCGCCCGACGGCCGGCCGTGCGGTGGCTGTGATTCGTGCGTGCTGCGCGCCAAGGGCTTTGCCGAGGCCGGCGTGGCCGATCCGCTGCTCGCACGCTACGGCATCGCCTGATGGAAACCCAGCTGCTCATCTGTGCGGCCTCGCGCTTCGAGGCGGCGCGCCAGATCACCTCTGCGCCCGGCGACCACCCGCAGCACCGGCTGCATGGCCACGGCTTCACAGTGCAGGCGCGCTGCAGCCTGCCGCAGTCGTGGGTCGACTTCCCTGGCAGCGAAGTGCAGCAACTGCGCAGCGCGATCGAGTCGTGCACCGCGCCGCTCGACCACCGGCTGCTCAACGACCAGCTCGCCGACCCCACCGACGCGCGTCTGGCCCACTGGATAGCGCAGCAGGCCGTGCTGCCCGGGGTGCGCCAGCTGCGGCTGCAAAGCACGCCGCACCGTGGTGTGGACGTTGATGCCGCGGGCCACGCCCACCTGTGGCGGCGCTTCGTGTTTCAGTCAGCGCATGTGCTGCCGCAAGTGCCCGCCGGCCACAAGTGCGGTCGCATGCACGGCCACGGCTTCGAGGTGGTGTTACATGCCGATGCGTCGATGGCCGGTGCGATGGCACTGGCCCATGACGACATCGATGCCGCCTGGTCGCCCTTGCAGGCCCTGCTCGACCACGCCTGCCTGAACGACCTGCCCGGCCTGGCCAACCCCACCAGCGAAGTGCTGTCGAGCTGGATCTGGGCGCGGCTGCAGCCGCAGCTGCCGACTCTGTCGTCGGTCACCGTCTACGAGACTGCCTCGTGCGGCGCCATCTTCGACGGCCAGCGCTACCGCGTGTGGAAAGAGCTCACGCTCGACAGCGCCGTGCAGCTGCGCCATGCGCCCGAGTCGAGCGCGCTGCGCCGTCTGCACGGCCACACCTACACGCTGCGGCTGCACCTGACGGCGCCACTCGACGAGGTGCTGGGCTGGACGATCGACTTCGGCGACGTGAAGTCGCTGTTCGAGCCCATCTTCTTGCAGCTCGATCACCAGCCGCTGCACGAAATCGCTGACCTGGCCGATGGCGACAGCGCCAGCGTGGCACGCTGGATCTTCGATTGCGCGCGCGGCCAGCTGCCGCAGCTCGATCGCGTCGATCTGCTGGAAACCGAAGGCTGCGGCGCCATGGTGATCGCGCCTGGCGCTGGCCTGGCCCTGGCGGTGTGAGCATGGCGTACTCGGTCAAGGAAGCGTTCTACACACTGCAAGGCGAAGGCGGGCAGACCGGTCGCGCTGCGGTGTTCTGCCGCTTTGCCGGCTGCAATCTGTGGAGCGGCCGCGAAGCCGACCGCGACCAGGCCATCTGCCGCTTTTGCGACACCGATTTCGTCGGCACCGACGGCATGGGCGGCGGCAAGTTTGAGTCACCCGAATCGCTCGCCGCGCACGTCGCCTCGCTGTGGCCAGCCGACAGTTCGACGGGCCAGCCGCTGGTGGTGTGCACCGGCGGCGAGCCGCTGCTGCAGCTTGATGAAGCGCTGATCGCCGCGCTTCACCAACGCGGCTTCGAGATCGCCGTCGAGACCAACGGCACCCAGGATGCGCCGGCCGGCATCGACTGGCTGTGCGTCAGCCCCAAGGCCGGTGCCGATCTGGTGCTGACGAGCGGTACCGAACTCAAGCTGGTCTTTCCGCAGCCCGGCGCGATGCCCGATCGCTTCGAGCACCTCGACTTCCGGCTGTTCTATCTGCAGCCCATGGACGGGCTGGAGCGCGCTCGCAACACGCGGCTGGCGGTCGAGTACTGTCTGGCCCACCCGCAGTGGCGGCTGAGTGTGCAAACCCACAAGGCCGTGGGCATCCCCTGATTCCGCGCTGCCACCTGGCGATCTTTTTTACCAACTCCCCATTGCCTGACACCATGACTGCAGCCCGCTCATCACCCGCACGCAAGCCAGCAGCCAAGGCTGCCGCCAAGCCCTCGCGACGCTCGACACCCACCGAACGCGCCATGCCGCCCAATCCGCCTTCGGCACCGTCCAAGGAACTGCACGTGTTCGCCAACCCGGCCCCCGAGCGCGATTACGTCATTCAGTTCCAGATCCCTGAGTTCACCTGCCTGTGTCCGCTGACCGGCCAGCCTGACTTTGCGCATTTCGTGATCGACATCGTGGCCGACCGTCTGTGCGTCGAACTCAAGAGCCTGAAGATGTACATGTGGAGCTTTCGCGATGAAGGCGCCTTCCACGAGAAGGTCACCAACGACATCCTCAGCCACATCGTCGGCGTGACGCAGCCGCGCTTTGCCCGCATCACCGCGCGCTGGTACGTGCGCGGCGGGATTTACACCAATGTGATTGCCGAGCACCGCAAGAAAGGCTGGAAGCCCCAGCCCGCCGTGGCGCTGCCGGAGATGCCGCGCGAGACGGGTTTGGGCTGACGCGCGTCGGGGCCTAGCCGTTTACTCCATCGCCAGCACTGTCCTTCTCAAGGATTCCCCCCTGACGGTGGCGGCGATTAAGACTCAACATCAAAGATCTGCCTCGCGGCGCGTTTGGCGCTTCGGGCAGCTTGTCGGCCAAACCAACTGGGAATCTGCCATGGGCATACAGATCAACATCGACAACGGCGGAACGCTGACCGATATCTGCATCATCGACGGCGAGCGGGTCCAAAAGACCAAGGTGCTCACCACGCCGTACGACCTGAGCAAGTGTTTCTTCGAGGGGCTTGAGAAAGCCTCTGGCGTGGTCTACGGCCAGCCCGACGTCAAGCGACTGCTTGAAGAAGTCGAGGTGATCCGCTACTCGACCACGCAGGGCACCAACGCCATCTGCGAGCGCAAGGGCCCGCGGCTGGGCTTGGTGCTCGACAGCGCTTCGGCCGCGATGGTGGCCGAGCTGGCCGCTCGCGACAGCGACGTCTACCAGGCGCTGGTAGGGGATCGGGTGGCCTTCATTGACACCGCTCAGCTGCAGGGCGACGACGCCGCGATGGCCGTGGTCAAGTCCATCAACGCGCTCACCGGCATGGGTGCGGCGCGCATCGTGGTGAGCTTTGGCGGTGCCGACTTCGCTGCCACCGAAGGCATCTTCCGCAAGATCGCGCTGCGCAAGTACCCGCGTCACCTGCTGGGCGCCGTGCCCATGCTGTACGGCAGCGACCTGAGCCAGGACAGCGACGCCATCCGCCGCACCTGGACCGCGCTGATCAACTCCTTCTTGCACCCGGGCATGGAGGCGTTTTTGTACAACGCCGAGAACCGGCTGCGCCAGTACCGCACCAAGAACCCGCTGCTGATCTTTCGCAATGACGGCGACGCCTCGCGCGTGGCCAAGACCATCGCCGTCAAGACCTACAGCTCCGGCCCGCGCGGCGGCGTTGAAGGCCTCAAGACCTTTGCGCAGCGCTACGGCTTTGCCGATGTGGTCTCGCTCGACGTCGGCGGCACCACCACCGACATCGGGCAGTACGTCAATGGCACGGTGGTCGAAGACCGCCGCGGTCACGTCGAAGGCATCAGCGTGTCGATTCCGCTGTGCGAGATCGTCAGCGCGGGCGCGGGCGGCAGCTCGATCATTCGGGCCGAGGACGGCCGCATCGTGATCGGCCCGCAAAGCGTGGGTGCCGTGCCCGGCCCGGCGTGCTTTGGTCGCGGCGGGCAAAGCGCCACCCTCACCGACGCCAGCCTGCTCGCCGGTCTGTTCGATCCCACGTCCTACTTTGGCGGCGGCATGGGGCTCGACCTCGAGCGCGCCGCTGCGGCCATCAACACCAATGTGGCGCAGCCGATGGGCATCACGCTCGATGTGGCGCTGGAGCGCATCGAGCGCGCTTTTGAGTCCAAGGTGGCCGCCGAGATGGCGCGCGTGACGAAGATCTCGGGCGATACCGTGCTGCTGGCCTTTGGCGGCGCCGGCCCGCTCAACGCCTGCGGCGTGGCTGAGGTGGCCGGCATCAAGCGGGTGGCCATACCGCAGATGGCTGCGGTGTTCAGCGCCTACGGCATCGGCACCTGCGACATCTCGCAGCGCTACTGCGAGCCGCTGACGCAGCTCACCCAGCAAGCGCTGGAAGACAGCTGCAACCTGCTCAAGACGCGTGCCTCGCGCGACATGTTCGCCGAAGGCTGCGGCGCTGGTGACTTCGAAGTCGACGCGGCGCTGGTGATCACCAATGCATCAGGACATGAATCCCGTCATGTTCTGGGCGCGGTGCCCATCCTGCCGGCCGGCATCGGTGCTGCCGATTCGGTTGAACTGGAAATGGCTGCCATCAAGCGGCTGCGCGCAGCATCGGGCAACCACGCCAGCTTTGCCGAACACGCGCCGGCCGTCGCCGATGGCGTGCGACATGTGCTCACGCGCACCAAGGGGCGCATCGACGTGCCCGTGTACCGCATGGCCACGCTCAAGAGCGGCGACCACGCCAGCGGCCCGGCCATCCTGGAAGAGGACTACTTCACCTGTCGCGTGCTCGACGGCTGGAGCTTCGTCATCTCGGATGCCGGCGACATCATCCTGAACAGAAAGGTCTCGAGCACATGAAAGTCCTGATGACTGAATACCTGCGCATCGATCTGGATGCGGAGCAGTGGGAGTGCCGGGTGTGCAACCACGTGATCGGCAGCGCCATGGCCAACTACAAGGAAGGCCTGCTGGTGCACAACCGCGATCCGCGCGAAATTCACCCGCCCATCATCGATCCCGAGCGCTACAAGTTCACCTTCAGCCCCGATCCCGAGTGGGTGCGCATCCTCGAGTTCTACTGCCCGGGCTGCGGCACACAGGTCGAGACCGAGTACGCCATCCCCGGCCACCCGCCGCTGTACGACATGCAACCCGATTTGCCGGCGCTGCGTGCGCAGTGGTCGCAGCGCGAGGAAGTCAAGGAACCCGTGGTGGGACCGGCTGTGACCACGCCGGCGACTCACAAGCACTGACGCCTCGCGGCCTGATGAATGAAGCCGGCCTGCGCGCCGGCCCCGAAAGGAAGAAAACATGCGACGCATTTCTGTGGACATCGGTGGCACTTTCACCGACTGCTTCGTGGTCTGGGACGGACAGCACGTCGAGGCCAAGGCGCTCACGACCCATCAAAACCTGGCGCTCGGCTTCAACGAAGCGCTGGGCAAGGCCAACAAGGTGCTGGGACTCGAGCTCGAGACCATCCTCGCCGGGGTCGATTCGGTGCGCTACGCCACCACGCTGGGCACCAATGCGCTGATCGAGCACAAGGGCCCGAAGATCGGCATGCTGGTCACCGCCGGCTTCGAAGCCACGGTACCGCTCAGCCGCGCACGCGGCTACGGCGACGGCTTGGACAAGCTGGCACAGCAGGACATGCCCAATGCACAGCGCCCTGCCCCGCTGGTGGCGGCGCACATGATCTACGGTGTGCGCGAGCGCCTCGACTTTGAGGGCAAGCTGGTGATGCCGCTTGACGAGGCCGACGTGCGCACGCAGATCCGCTCGCTGGTCGACCGCGGCGCGCAGATCATCGTGGTGGCGCTGGTCAACAGCGTGGTCAACCCGTCACACGAGCAGCGCATCGAGGAAATCCTGTTCGAGGAATACCCGTCGCACCTGCTGGGCGCCATCCCGATCATCCTGTCGCACCAGGTGGCCGGCCGCAAGGGCGAATACGTGCGCGCCACCTCGGCGGCGGTTGATGGCTACCTGCACTCGACGATGTACCACGCGCTGTCAGCCCTTGAGCAGAACCTGCGCGCGCACCGCTACGACAAGCCGATGCTGGTCATCCACAACTCAGGTGGCATGGCGCAGCTCAATTCCACCGATGCACTGCAGACCATCCACTCGGGCCCGGTGTCGGGCATTGCAGCGTCCGAGCATCTGGCGATGCAAGCCGGTCTGGGCAACGTGGTGGCCACCGACATGGGCGGCACCAGCTACGACATCGGCATCGTGGTCGAAGGCGGCGTCAAGCACTACGACTTCAACCCGGTGATCGACCGCTGGCTGGTGTCGGTGCCCATGGTTCACCTGGTGACGCTGGGCGCGGGTGGCGGCTCGATCGCCACCTATGACCGCATGTACAACACCGTGAAGTGCGGCCCGCAAAGCGCCGGCTCCGACCCTGGCCCGGCGTGCTATGACCGCGGCGGCATGAGCGCCACCGTCACCGATGCCGACTTGCTGCTGGGCTATCTGGACCCCAAGAACTACGCCGGTGGCTCGATCCCTCTGAACCCGCGCCGCGCTGCAGCGGCCATCGAGGACGCGCTGTGCGACGACCTCGACTGCGAGGTCATCGAAGCTGCTTTGATGATCCGCGAGAAGGTCGACGCCAACATGGCCAACGGCCTGTTCACCGAGTTGCGCGCGCGCGGCTACGACCCGAAAGAGTTCACCATGCTGGCCTATGGCGGCAACGGCCCGCTGCACGGCTGCGGCATCGCGCGCAATCTGGGCATCGACAAGATCCTGGCACCACCGCTGAGCTCGGTGTTTTCGGCTGTGGGCGCAAGCAATATGCACCAGCTTCACATCCACGAGCACTCGCTGTACATGGTGCTGTACGACTCGAACACCCGCAAGATCTTCGACGACTACGAGCGCTTCAATGGCATCGTGGCCGAGCTGAAGGAACAAGGCACGCAGGATCTGTTGCGCCAGGGCCTCGCGCGCGGGCAGGTCCAGCACCGACTCGAGCTTGACATGCGCTATGGCAACCAGATGGTGACCACCACCGCGGTGATTCCGCTGCACGAAGTGCACGGCCCAGGTGATGTGCTGGCGATCATTGCGCAGTTCTCGACCGACTACGGCAAGCGCTTTGGCGAAGGCAGTCAGGCGCCCGAGGCAGGCATACGCATCAACACCATGCGCGTGGCGGCCTTCGTGGAACACGAGACCATCACCTTCGAAGACATCAAGCCGGTGCCAGCCGCGCAGCGCACGGCACCACCGCCTCCCGAGAGCGTTCGCAAGTGCCATTTCGTCGGGCACGACGGCCCTGTCGACACCCCGGTGTGGAACCGTTCGGCGATAGCACCCGGCGTGCAAATCGCAGGCCCGGCAATCGTCGCCTCAGAGGTCACGACCTTCCTGGTCGATCCAGGCTGGAATTTCGTCGCCGCTCGCCAAGGTGCCTCATGGTTCCTGCGCGCCAGTGCGACCTGAGCGTCGCCTTCAAAACCCTACACGAGGTCTGACATGAGCGAAAACGTAACGCCGATCAAAGCCAAGACGCCCACGGCGGCCGAGGCGGCACTGATCAAGAAATTCCTGAACGACACCACGCTGTTCCTCGGGCCTGACCCAGAGATCATGAGCCAGCACGACCTGATGCCGCGCTCCGAAGTCGAAGAAGCTGCCATCGGCAAGGTCAGCGACGCACGCACCGTGGCCAAGATTCGCGACCGCATCCAGGCCGGCTGCGACGAAGGCTTCGAGATGGTCGAGCAGATGGGCGCTGCGCCCGGTGCCAAGTGGGGGGACTTCATCACCGGCGTGTATTCGGCCGCGGGCGACCTGGCCATTGCCAGTTCGGGCGGCGTTCTGGTGTTCTCGGCGCTGGTGCACCACCCGATCAAGTTCATCATCAAGAACTGGGTCAACGACCCCACCGTGGGCGTGCGCGAAGGCGACGGCTTCATCCACAACGATTCGCGCTACGGCAACATCCACAACACCGACCAGAGCATGATCCTGCCGCTTTTCCACGAAGGAAAGATCGTGTGCTGGGTGGCCTGCACGGTGCACGAAGGCGAGAACGGCGCCATCGAGCCGGGCGGCATGCCTTCGATGGCCGAGAGCCCGTCGGACGAAGGCCTCAAGATGTGCCCCTTCCGCGTGGTCGAAAACTACCAGATCAAGCGCGACATCCTGACCTTCTTGCAGAACTCGGTGCGCGAGCCCAAGCTGCAGTACGAAGACATGAAGGTCAAGCTGTTTGCTTGCCTGCGCATCAAGCAGCGCATCGAAGAAACCCTGCGCACCGACGGCCCGGAGTCGCTGATTTCGACGCTGCGCCTGTCGATGGAAAACGTGCGCACCGAGGTCAAGCGTCGCATCAGCGAGTGGCCCGACATGACGGTGCGCACCTACATGATCCAGGACTCGACGCTGCGCGAGAACTGCGTGGTGAAGATCAACTGCCAGCTCACCAAAACCGGTGACCGGCTGATCTTCGACTTCCGCGGCTCGGCCCCCGAGTTCACCAACCGCGCCACCAACACCATCCTGGCGGGCTTGAAGGGCATGCTGTCGCAGGTCTTCCTGTGCTACGTGTGGCCTGACCTGCCGCGCAGCCAGGCGGCGTTTGCGCCGATCGAGGTGATCACCGATCCGCACTCGATCGTCAATTCGTCTTACGACGCGCCGAATTCGCAAAGCCTGATGTCCATCTTCACCGGCTTCAGCGCCGGCCAGCACGCGGTGGCCAAGTTTCTTTACAACTGCCCCGAAAAGTACACCAAGGTGCATGCGCCCACCTTCAACATGATCAACACCTTCATCTGGGGAGGCGTCAGCCAGCACGGTGAGTTGCTTGGCAACCTGTGCGCCGACCTGAACGGCATGGGCGGTGGTGCGCGCTCGGACATGGACGGCGAACACGCCTTGGCGCCGATCTTCGCCAACATGGCCGACATCGGCGAGCAGGAAATCAACGAAGAAGACGTGCCTTTCTTGCAGCTGGTATCCAAGAAGATGACCCGGGACGCCATCGCCCCGGGCAAGTACCGTGGCGGTCAGGGCTACACCATGATCGCGTCCACCAAGGACAGCGAGCAGTGGGGCTTCATGACCACGACCCAGGGAGCCAAGATCCCAGCCATCCAGGGTCTGTTCGGCGGCTACGCCTGCGGCACCTATCCGCTGTGCAAGATCAGGGGCGTGGACGCCTACGAGGTGCTGCTTGACGAGCCGCACAAATTCAAGCATTCGATTGCCGAACTGATGAACGAGCGGCCGTTCGAAGATGCCATTTACACCACCCACCACATGGGCATGGGCTTCGAGATCTCCAAGCGCGGCGAGATGTACATGATTTCGCAGGGTGCGGGTGCCGGCTACGGCGATCTGCTCGAGCGTGATCCGGCAGCAGTCATCCGCGACATCGAAGAAGGGCTGATGTCGCAAGGCGTGGCGGCTCGTCTGTACAAGGTCAAGTTCGACCCCGAGACACTGGTGGTCGACCCGGCCGCCACCCAAGCCCTGCGTGACGACGAGCGCAAGGCGCGCATCGCGCGCGGCGTGCCTTACAAGGAGTTCATCAAGACCTGGAACAAGCCCAAGCCACCGGCGCATTTCCAGTACTTCGGCTGCTGGGGCGATGACGTCGGCACGCTGTATGTCGGCAGCCCCGACATCACCCGTGACGCGAACAAGCCCAAGCCCAACTACATGCGCAACCCCAAGGACGTGCGAATCGATGAACTCGAGGCGCGCCTGGCCAAGCTGGGGGCCCTGCAGGACGACAAGCAGTGAGCGGAGGATTTGCAGCCCGGTTGCCGGCGCCGCAGGGCAACGGCCAGATCCGGCTGTGGCTGAAATCCGCCGACTACGCTCGGCGGGTGCTGCTGGGCGAATCGGTGGACCCGTGGTCCGGTGCGGCGCAGTACCTGGCCTTCTTTTCGCAGGCCCATGCGCTGGTCAAGCCGGATGTGGCGGTGCTGGAGCTGGGCGACTTGTACGACAGCTTTGCCGCCGCGCACCCCGACTGGTCAGAGGCGGTGAACAAGCGGCGCAAGCCAGCCACCGCCTTGCGTCGTCTGCTCGAGCCCGAAGCACCGCGCCAACTGCTCGGTGAAGTGGTCGAAGCGGTACTCGCGCATCTGCGTGGCCAGACTCCACTGGTGCTGTCGATGCCGTCGCCGCGCCGCTGGATCCATCACGCCAACTCGCTCACCGGCGGCGAAGCCATGGAGTTGAGCGCAGACGATGTGGAAGACGGCGCCATGTACATCGCCGACCTGCTGCGCTCGGTGTCTGCGCACCCGCTCGCCGGTGTGTTGCTGGAAGAACCTCGCCAGGCCGCCGACTTCCACGCCGACGATCTGTCGCACTACCAGTCGATGGTCAATGTGATCCGCCATTACCGCTGGTCGCTGGCGCTGCGTCTGCCCGACACAGCCACCGCGAGCGCTGAAGAGCTGAGTCACTTCGACGCCCTCATTTCGGGCTCGCCCGAGTTCACGTCGGCCAGCGCATCGGTGGGTCGTGACATCTCGGCAGCCTTGAGCGACGGGGCCACGGCGCCAGCGCTGGCCGCCGGCCAGTTCTACTTTGCCCAGATCGAGCCCGGCCTGCGGCCCGAGTCGGTGCTCGAACGCTTGAGCGCTCTGCGCGGAGCCTGAGTCGGTGCCCGCACCGGTCGATCGCATACCGGTCAGCCTGCTCACCGGATTTCTGGGCTCAGGCAAGACCACGCTGCTCAACCACTGGATGTCGCTGCCTGAGATGGCCGGGGCGGCCGTGCTGGTCAATGAATTCGGCGAGGTCGGCGTCGATCACCACCTGGTCGACAAGATAGACGACCAGTTGTGGCTGCTCGACTCGGGCTGCCTGTGCTGCGCGGTTCAGGGCGATCTGATCGGTGCGCTGAAGGACTTGGCCGCTCGCAGCTCTCGTGGCCTCATCGCGCCGGTCACCCGCGTGATCATCGAGACGTCGGGGTTGGCCGATCCGGTTCCGGTGATCTACGCGCTGATGGAAGATGCCTTCGTGGCGGCGCGCCATGTGTGCGACGGCGTCATCACCGTGGTGTCGGCGGCTCACGGGCTGCAGCAGATCAGTGACCACGCCGAAGCGCTGCGTCAGGTGGTCGCAGCCGACGTGCTGCTGATCAGCAAGTGCGATCAGGCTTCCAGCCTGAGCCAGCGCACGCTCGAGGATGAACTGCACAGACTCAACCCCGGTGCGCCCTGCCACCCGGTGCGCAACGGCATGATCGATGCCGGCGTGCTGCTCGGTCGGGGTATCTACAGCGCCACGCACAAATCACCAGACCTCGCGCGCTGGCTCGGTGACGAGGCCGCCCACCGGGCTGAGTCAGACGACTCGCCTGACAACCCGCGCGGCTGGCTGATGGGTCTCGCGTCACCCGAGTCCGACGATCCCGAAGGCAGCCCGCTGGCCGTGCGTTGGCAGGACCGCACCCGCCAGTCGGGCGCCACCTCGCTCACGGCCGCACCGCATTCCATCGGCATCTCGAGCTTTGTCATCGAGTTTGACCCACCGGTGCCATGGCTGGGCTTTGCTGTGACCATGGGTCAGGTGCTGGCCACGCATGGCGCCAAGCTGCTGCGCGTGAAGGGGCTGATGAACATTGCCGGCAATGACAGACCGCAAGTCATCCAGTGTGTTCAGGGCGTGGCCTACCCTTGCATCAGCTTGGTCAACTGGCCGAAGGACGGGGCATTTTCAGACGGCCGGGGGCGGCTGGTGTTCATCGCGCGCGATCTGAACGCCGAAAAGATCGAGGCCATTCGCAGCACCCTGTCGAGCTTTCCCGGTGATTCGGCCGCCTTGCGCATGAGCGCTGGCGATCTGATGCTGCCCACCCGCTGCTGGCTGTCGCAGCGCATGGCTCCAGCCGCTGCGGGCGCGATCGAGCATGACGGCTGGGTGGTGCAGACCAAACGTCTGCGCAGACCCTCAGGCGACTGAAGCGACGTTCAGCGCTTGGGCGCTTCCTGGGGAAAGGTCAGTTGCCGCAACAGTGGCGCACATCAAACAGTTTCAAACGCCCAAAAGAGAAAACCCCTGCGATCCATGAGGATCGCAGGGGCCGCAAGCCCGATCAACCCAAGAGGGTGATCACTTCATTTCGATGGCCTTGCCGGAGGTGTCCTTGATCAGGGCCCACTGCTTGCGCACCAGATCCTTCACGGAGGCAGGCATCGGTACGTAGTCGAGTTCGGTGGCCGTCTTGTCGCCACTTTCGTAGGCCCAGTTGAAGAACTTGAGCGAGCCCGAGGCCTGGGCGGGCTTGTCTTGCACCTTGTGCATCAGGATGAACGTGGCGCCAGTGATGGGCCACGATGCTTCGCCTGGCTGCTCGGTCAGCACTTGGTAGAAGCTCTTGGTCCAATCCGCACCGACAGCTGCCGCCTTGAATGCATCGTCATCGGGAGCGACGAACTTGCCTTCCTTGTTGCCGATGAGGATGTGGCTCATCTTGTTTTGCTTGGCGTAGGCGTACTCAACGTAGCCGATCGAGTTGTCCAGGCGTTGAACAAAGGCCGAGACGCCTTCGTTGCCCTTGCCGCCCGTGCCGGTAGGCCAGTTGACAGCGGTGCCCTCGCCGACGCGGCTCTTCCAGTCAGGGTTGACCTTGGACAGGTAGTTGGTAAAGAGAAAAGTGGTGCCCGAACCATCGGCACGACGCACGACCGCGATTTGGGTGTCAGGCAGGGGCACGTCCTTGTTGATCGCCTTGATGGCGGGGTCGTTCCACTTGGTGATCTTGCCCAGGTAAATATCGCCGAGCAACAGGCCAGTCATTCGCAGCTGTCCGGGGGTAATTCCCTTGATGTTGACCACAGGAACCACGCCACCGATCACCGTGGGGAACTGCATCAGACCGTCCTTGGCCAGTTGCTCGTCGGTCAGCGGCATGTCGCTGGCGCCGAAATCAACCGTCTTGGCGATGATCTGCTTGATGCCGGCACCGGAGCCCACCGACTGGTAATTCACCTGGACCTTGGTGGCCTTGTTGTACGAATCGGCCCACTTGCTGTAGATCGGCGCGGGGAACGAAGCACCCGCACCGGTGACGTTTTGGGCGTAGGACACCGTGGCCACGGCAAGAGCCGCAACAGCCACGAGCGGACGAATCAGATATTTTGTGTTCATTGGCAACTCGGAAGTTTTGGGCAGGTACCTTGGGTCGCGAGATGCGGCCCCGGAAGTCGGTCTATTCGACCTCCCACTGACAGACGCACTCCAATGCCCTGAGACATTGGAACACCGCTCATCGTATGACGCCAATATGGCGATTTTGTGACTCGCCCATCAATTGACGGACTCAAAATTTGCATCAGCCTGGAGCTCGATTGAAGATCGATGGGCAAGACGGTCCCACATGTCATGAAAACATCACGCAGCCCTCGGCGTGATGATTTGCATCAATCGATGGCCAAGCACAGCGACAGACCTGACTCATGACGCCCTTGTGGCACGAGAGCCACAAATCTGGATCGATTTGACGCATCACGATGGGATCCCCGACGACCCATCGGGCCATGCAAGGGACGGACGCCGACCCCGCTCTAGCAACTCGCCCACCCCGCAAAAGCCAGCAATCAGCACAGCGGTGCACAGCAAAAGCGAGCTGTAGTCCATGGTTTCGGCGTTCCACAGCACAAAGCCGCTGGCCACCGAAAGAGACAAGAAGACCACCGTGGCCAACCCCAGCGCCATCCTTGTGGCGGGCGGGTCGTAGGTTGTTCGGTTCACGTCGAAGCCCGGCTTGGGGAAGCGCTCGGCCACATCGGCCGGGCGCCAACCCGGTGGCATGAACCAGACCTTGATCTTGTCCTGCCACCGTTGCGCATGCCAGCAATCCCTGGCCAGATCGCCGTAGACCTGGGTGATGGCTCGCAGGGGGTTGAAGCTGCGCACCGGTGAACGGGTGCCGAACACGCAACGCTCGGTTTCTGCCGCGTAGGTGCCGAACAGCCGATCCCACAGCACGAACAGCCCGCCGTAGTTGCGATCGAGGTAGCAATCGTTCACTGCGTGATGCACGCGGTGGTTGGAAGGCGTGGTGAACACGCCATCGAGCCAGCCGAGCTTGCCGACCTGCTCGGTATGGGCCCAGATCTGGTAGTACTGAACAAGCAGCAGCGAGAACGCGAACACCTCAGGCGGCACGCCGGCAATGGCCATCGGCAGGTAAAAGGGCCAGCCCAGCACCGCGTTCTGGCTCTCCTGACGCAGCGCGGTGCAGATATTGAGTTCTTCACTCTGATGATGAACCACGTGAGCGGCCCAAAAAACCGAGACCTCGTGGCCCACACGGTGCAGCCAGTACTCGCAGAAGTCAAACATCACCACCGCCAACGCAAATCCGTACCACGTGTGCCAGAACGGCAGTTCGAGCGCATGACCGAGGTACGAGAAGACCAGCGTGTAGATGCCGATCTGCAGCAAGGGCGTGCAAGCGCCAATGAGTTGGCTGATCACCCCCTGGCTCAGATTGGCCAGAGTGTCATTGCCACGGTAGGTCTTGCGACCACGCCGCACGCTCACGATGAATTCGATCAAAGCGGCCAGCGCGAGTGCCGGGATCGACCAGATGATTGCTTGCTCCATGCGGCAAGGAATATACCGGCTGGCTTTGAGTCTTCAAAGGCGTGGGCATCGGCATTCGAACGTCTCAAGCGGGCCTTGCCTTGGCGGGATAACCCATCAGGCTGATCGCCGACTCGATCTCTGAAACCGTCACTTTGGCCGGATCGATCACCACCGTGGCCAGACCCGGACTCAGGCTGACCTTGGCGTCGGTGATGCCATCGAGCTTGCTGAGTGCGCGCTGAACACTGCCGGTGCAGCCGCCACAGGTCATGCCGCTGACATCGAAACTGAGGGTTTGCATGCTGGGTTCTCCTGGTGGATGGCGGCGCGCCTTCAGGCGCGTGCGACCCGCAGGCCGCACGCCCAAGGCCCTGCGACACAAGGGCCCTTCGTCAAAGGCTGCGGCGCCCACCGATGAGGTTGACCAAGACAATCAAGCGCGTGAGCGACATCGTGGGCGAGATCAGTTCAGCCAGCGTGGAGCAAAGCGCGGGCGTTCAGCAAGTGGGCGAGGCCGTCAGCCAGATGGACCAGGCCACCCAGCAAAACGCCGCGCTGGTCGAAGAAAGCGCCGCCGCCGCAGAAAGCCTGAAGGGCCAGGCGCAGCAACTGGTGCAGACCGTGGCGGCGTTCAAGTTGTCCCAACAGGATGGACTTGCGCACACGGCTCATCTGGCGACCCCGGTCGCCAACGCGCCCACCGGCGAGCGTCGTGGTCCCAATCGCGCTGTGAACGTCACCCGCCCGGCGTTCAAGGCCAAGGCTGCCGTGACGCAGTCAAACGGTGCGCCACAAGACTCCGCCGTGGTGGCCAAGACGGGCACCGACGACTGGGAAACGTTTTGATCGCCGACCCACGCTGAGCGATTTCCGAGAAGCTCATGCGCTGGGTCAGCGCATGAGTGCCGTTTACTGAGCCGTGTAGGGTTGGCGCAGACCGGCTTTTTCGAGCAGCGGCATCACCTCGGCGTTCCACTGCTTGATGCCGCTGTTGTAGTCCAGCCAGCTCAGGCACACGCCATCGACGCCGGCCTCGGTGAGCATTGCAAGATGGTCGACCATCATCTGCGGCGTGCCAACCAGCGGGAAACCTGCCCATCCCGCCTTGAAGTGGTAGCGGAACTGATCGGCCTGCTCCGGCGTGAAGATGCCGGTCTGGATGCCGAGCTCTTTCACGATGTTCTCGCAAGCCTGGTCATCGCCGTACTCGATGGCATACCGGTCCACGTACTTCTTGGCTTTTTCCATCGTCTCGGCCACCGAAACGTAGGAGTAACACCAGACCTTGATGTCGCGTCCGAACTCGTTCATGGCCAGGTCCTTGTAACCGCGAACCTGTTTGCGCACGCCTTCCAGATCGTGCGAGCCCAGGATCAGGAAAGCCGCGTCGCAGTGCTGGGCGCAAAAGCGTTTTCCGCGTGGTGAGCCGCCGGCATTGATGAGAAACGGCCGGTTCAGCGGCTTGGGCTCGGCAAAGGCCTGCACCAGATTGAAATACTTGCTCTTGTGGTCGAAGTAGCCCTCCTTCGTCCACGCTTCCTGAGCCACCGACAGCCAGTCATCGGCGAAGTCGTAGCGCTCGTCGTGTTCCATCATGCTGCCGCCGAACATGCGCATCTCGGGGCCGAACCAGCCGCAGATCATGTTCAGGCCAAACCGCCCGCCGCCGATGTGATCGATGGTGGCCGCCTGCTTGGCGGCCAACAAGGGATGAACCGTCGGCATGTGCGAGGTGCTGATCGTCGCGATCTGCTTTGTGGAAGCCGCAATCGCAGCCGCCCAGGTGTAGGTCTCCATGCTGGTGCCGCCAAAGTTGCTCTCGCCACCAAAACCGCGCCACCGGCCGATCGGAATGGCGGCCTCAAAGCCGGCGCGGTCCGCCAGCTGGATGGTCTCGAGATTGGTCCGCCAGTTGTCTGCACGGTGCACCTCGGGCGCGGTCGTGATCGCGCAGCCGCCGTGGGCGTTGATGGCGAACACGCCGAGCTTCATCTTGTTTGGCGAGCTGGCCATTGGGTTGGGCAGAGGTTGCGGCAGATTTGCGTTGCTCATGAAAGTCTCCTGTGGGGATAGCCGACTCGGCGGGTTGAATTAGTTCAGGGCATCGGAGCGCCAGACCATCAACTTCTCGGTCTGCATGTCGCTCATGGTGTGTGGCATGCCGCCCATGCCGTGGCCTGAGGCCCGCGCGCCTCCGAAGGGCATCCAGTCGACACGAAACAAGGTGTTTTCGTTGACCATCACGGCGGTGCCGTCGAGATGGCGGTAGCAGTGCATCGCGGTGTCGATGTTTCGGGTGAAGACGGCGGCCTGAAAGGCATAGGGCAAGTCATTGGCCAGACCGATGGCCGCATCGAGATCGTCGTAGCTGTAAACGCTCACCACCGGGCCGAACACCTCCTTGCGGGTCACGTCGGCATCGAGCGCAGGGTTGAGCAACACCGTGTTGGCGTAGCAACTGCTCGACAGCTTGTGGCCGCCCGACACGACCTTGGCGCCACCGCTCTTTGCAGCGTCGACCCAACTCGCGACCCGGTCCACCTCTTTGTGCGTGATCAGCGGGCCGACGTCGGTCGTGGCCAGCAAGGGATCGCCGATGGCCATGCGCTCACCGAGTCGCGCAATGCCATCAGCCACCGCGGTGGCGACGCTGCTGTGGCAAAACACCCGCTGCACGCCCACGCACGCTTGGCCCGCGTGCCAGAACGAACCCCGCGCAAGCCGGGGCAAGGCCATCTCCAGATCCGCATCGTGCGAAACGATGACAGGCGCCACACCGCCATGCTCCAACGAGCAACGCGCTCCGGGCGCCAGCTTGGAGCGCAGCATCCAGCCCACAGCCGCAGAGCCAATGAACGAAAAGAAGCCCACGCGCGAGTCAGCAACCAGGCGCGTGGCCAGATCGAGGTCGGTCGGCAAGACCATCTGGGCCCAGCCGGGCGGCAAGCCGGCCTCGTGGAAGATGTCAATCAGCGTCTTGCAGCTCAGTGGCGTGGCCGGCGCGGGCTTCACGATGACCGGGGCACCCACCGCGATCGCCGGTGCGACCTGGTGCACCACCAGGTTGAACGGGTGATTGAAAGCGCTCACGCCGACGACCACGCCGATGGGCTCGTACTGGGTGAAGGCGACGCGGCCGGCCGATGTCGCATTCAGGTCCATGGGGATCACATGGCCGCCCTTGGTGCGCAACTCATCGATGCAGATCTGGATTCCGTCGATGCCGCGGTCCACCTCGATCAACGAATCCCTGTAGGGCTTGCCGCCTTCGTGGGCCGCCTGGCGGGCGATCGCCTCGCGACGCGACGCGATGATCTCGGCGGCACGCTTGAGGATCGCGATGCGCTGCTGCCTTGGCAGCCACTGACGCCGGTCGCGAAACAGCGCGTGTGCCGTGGCCAGCGCGCGCTCTATGTCTTGTTCGCTCGACGCATCCACCTGGCCGACGTGCGCGCCATCGAAGGGTGACTTGACTTCAACGATCGTGGACATCTCGTTGTCTCCTCGATTCAATGCATTTGCCTGTCGGGCTCAGGCCGCAGGCATGTCACGCGGCGCCGAATCGGCAAACGAGGGCCGGCCGCGCAGTTGCTCGACCAGGCGGTCCAGTCGGGGCGTCGCAGGCACCCAGGCCGCGGTGGGGAAACGAAATCGCACGTAGTCGACCAGCACCACCGTGGCGATGACCGCCAGGTCGGGAATGTCGCCGACCCACATTGGTGGATCGCCCTCAAGCTGGCTCAGGGCTTGGATCACCGAGCGTCTGCGGCGCAGCCCCACGGGCGACTCGTCAAAAGACGCATCGGTCATCTTGCGGCCGATGATCACCGCCGCTGCGGCATCGACAGCACCCATGGCCACGCCGGCCTTCGACATCACGGCGCTGGCGTCGGTGCCGAGCAGGCTGGGTGCGGGCTTTTGTGTTTCAAGCCACATCACGATCAGCAGGCTTTCCGTGATCGAGCGTCCGTCGTCGAGTTGCAGCGCAGGCACGCGCGCGCTGGGGTTGGCGGCGAGCAAGGAGGCTGCGTCCTTCCACGGATCAGTGAGCACGCCTTCGACTTGCGACAAGCCTTTTTCAGCGAGCGCGATTCGAACCACGCGCGAGTACGGCGAGGTGGTGCTGTAAAAAAGTTTCAAGGTGACTCCTCGAGAGCGTCAGCGTCAGCGTCGGTCAGTCGACTGCGCACAATGGCTGCGTCGAGCGAAGCCCGCCATCCGCATAGACCAGAGGACACACGACCTCCCCGACCACAACGGCACTCACCCGGCCGATCACGATCGAGTGGGTTCCGTACGGCACCACGGTGTCCACATCACAGAACAGGTTGCACTGCGCATCGCGCAGGTAGGGCATGCCGCAAACTTCGTTGCGCCACTCGCCCACCTCGAAGCGGGCATCGCCCTTGAGCTTTCCGCTGAAAGCAGCCACCAGCGCTTCGTGTTGCGTGGCCAGCACGTTCACGCAGAAACGCCCGCGCTGTGTCAACGGTGCGTGGATGCTGGCGCTGTGATTGACGCAGATCAGCAGCGAAGGTGGGTCTGCGGCAATGGAGTTGACCGCCGTGGCCGTCATGCCGTGGCGCTCGCCTTCAGTGTCAGCGGTGCTGATGATCGTGACCGTCGATGCCAGCCGGCGCATTGCCCGCTTGAACTCGGCGGTGATTTGCGCGGGGTCGCTGAGGGATGGGCTCGTCATGATTTGTCCGAGGCCAGTTGCAACATGGCTTGCAGTTCGTCCACGCTGCGTTCGACGCGACGCAAGAAACCCTCGGTCAAGCGCTCCGGCGACTCAAAGTCCTGCTGCACGGCATACAGGCCCCGCGTGCCCACCACCGCATCGAAGAACAGGAACAGCGGCCTGAGGTGGTAGTCGATCACCGATGCATGGCCGGGCGACGCGCCGGTCGCCGTCACGATGACCGGCTTTCGAGCGAGCGCTTCCATGTCGTACAGATCGAAAAAGTGCTTGAACAGCCCCGTGTAAGCACCCTTGTAGACGGCCGTGCCTACCACCAACGCGTCCGCGCTTTGCACCGCGTGCAAGACCGCTTCGAGGCTGGCATCGGCCTGTGAGCGGTCGGTCGCCTGACCGAGGCCAGGGCCTGCGTCCACCAGATCCAACATCTGCGTTGACCCGAGGCCGCGAGCGGCAGCGCTGTCGAGAACGGCCGACACCAGCGTGCGCGTGCGCGACGGTCGGGCGAAATTGCCCGACAGGCCGACGATCCTGGCGCCTTGCCTCGCGGGCTCAGTCGGCGCGTTGTTCGGTGTCATTGCCATCTCCTTGCAGCCGGCGGCGCCTTCGTGAATGCACCACCCATTTCATGAAGGGAATGCTAGGCATCCGGTCTGAAAGGAAGAAGATGATTCTGAACAACTGAGGTCATCAAGAATTCAAACTCGCTAGAAACCCTAGGTCGGCGCCGAGCTGCGAATCCGCGCTTTCGCCATTCGCGCGGTCGGGCTCTCTCGAACCCCGATGGGATACTTTTGCACCCGGAGAAAGGTTTGACATGCTGCCCGACATCGATTCCTTGGCTCTGTTCGTCCGCGCGGCGGAGTTGCGCAGTCTGAGCAAGGCGGCCGAGGCGTCTCACATCGGCGTGGCGGCGGCCAGCAGGCGCATCGCGCTGCTCGAGCACCGCTTCAAGACGCCGCTGCTCGATCGCTCGCCTCGAGGCGTTGAACTCACTGCAGCAGGTGTGTCGTTGCTCGCACACGCCAAGGCGCTGCTGGTGCAGCTCAACGACATGAACGCCGAGATGACCGATCACGCGGCCGGCCGAAAGGGCGTGCTACGCCTGCTCGCGAACACCTCGGCGATGACCGAGACCTTGCCCGAGGACTTAGCGTCGTTCGGCCAGGCCAATCCGGACATTCGCCTGGTCATACAAGAACGCTGGAGTGGCGACATCTTGCGCAGCCTGCTCGCCGGCGAGGCCGACATCGGGATCGTCATCGACGGCGCGCGAACCGAAGGGCTGGAAGTGTTTCCGTATCGCAATGACCGGCTCGCGGTGATTGCTCCCATGGATCACCTGCTGGCCAGAGCTTTGAACTGGAGCTTCAGCGACGTGCTTGAGTACGACCTGGTGGCGCTCGAGGTCGGCTCATCGATGATGAGACTGCTGACCGAACAGGCCATTGTTCTGGAGAAGGCGCTGCGTCTGCGCATTCAGGTCCGCAGCTTCGAGGCCGTGTGCCGCATGGTGCAAGTCGGCATGGGCGTGGGCATCTTGCCGTACGAAGCAGCCAAGGTGCTGGCAGAAAGCATGAAGCTGTCCGTGCGGCCGATGAACGAGCCGTGGGCACAACGCAAGGTGCTCGTGTGCGTGAAGAAGGACCGCCCCGCCAAGCCTTCGCTGACCTTGCTGATCAATCACCTCACGGCGTGAGCCCAGCGCTCGACTCCAGGCAGTCCAGGCCTTAAGCCTGAGTAGTTTCCCGAAGACTCATTTTGGACAAGCCCCCCTTGCCGAACTTCTCATAGACGGCGCCTCGGGTGCCTTCAAGAATGCCCCAAGGTACGAAGCTCTTTCAACGTCGGTCGACAGGTATTGGAAATGTCAGGTAAACCTTTCGATGGGCTGACCGTCGTTGCCCTGGAGCAGGCGGTCGCGGCCCCTTACTGCACGAGTCGCCTCGCAGACGCAGGTGCACGCGTGATCAAGATCGAACGGCCCGAGGGAGATTTCGCCCGCGGATACGACACGGCAGTGCATGGCGAATCCGCGTACTTCGTCTGGATCAACCGCGGCAAGGAATCCATCGCGCTCGACTTGCGACAAGACGACGCCCGCGCCCGCTTGCACGCGTTGGTGGCGACGGCAGACGTCTTCATCCAGAACCTCGCCCCAGGTGCCGCCGCCCGTCTGACCTTCGGCTCCGATGAGCTTCGCCGCAACCACCCGCGGCTGGTCACCTGCGACATCTCCGGCTACGGAGAGTCGGGCCCTTTGCATGAACTCAAGGCCTACGACCTGCTGGTGCAAGCCGAAAGCGGGCTGGTCGCCGTGAGCGGCGCACCGGGCCCGTGGGGACGCATCGGCGTGTCGATCTGCGACATCACCGCCGGGATGAACGCCCTGCTCGGCATTCAGCAAGCACTCATCCAGCGTTCACGCACCGGGCGCGGCAGCGCGGTGAAGGTGTCTCTCTTTGACTCGGCGGCCGACCTGATGTCGGTGCCCATGCTGCAAGCCCGTTACGGCTCAGGCGCACCCGAGCGCGTGGGGCTCAAGCACCCCAGCATCACGCCGTACGGCGCGTTCACCTCGCGTGATGGTCGCGAGTTCGTTCTGTCGATCCAGAACGAGCGCGAATGGGTGAACTTTTGTGACCGGGTGCTGCTGCAGCCGGCGCTGGCAACAGATCCGTCGTTTGTCTCGAACACAGAACGAACCCGCAACCGCGTCGAGCTCGAAGCGCTGATTCAAGGTGTGTTCTCGAACCTCAGCGACGCCCAGGTCGTCGAGCGCCTCGCCGCAGCCCACACCGCCTACGGCGCCATCAACTCGGTTCACGATCTGATCGCGCACCCCCAACTGCGCACACGGCAGATGCCAGTCAACGGCCGCGTGGTCGAGCTTCCAGCGACCCCGTTCATCACCGAATGGGACGACGAAAGCTATCGACCGATCCCGGCCGTTGACGAACACGGCGATGCCATTCGTGACGGGCTCGAAGCGCTCACCCGTTCGGCAGGGTGAGCGGCACGCTGGCCACACATCGGCCAACCCGGGCCTGATCCGCAACCCGCGCGCACTCGCTCATCGGGTGCCATTCACCTGACGCAAGATCGCTTCGGCGCGCAGGACCACAGGCTTGTCGACCATCTTTCCGTCCACGGCAAACGCTGAACCGTTTGCGCACGCGGCGGCCGCCAGCACGCGTTGCGCCCAGTCGATTTCGGCTGGGCTGGGGCTGAAGCTTCGGTTGACGGCATCGACCTGCGTCGGGTGAATGCAAAGCTTTGCGCCAAAACCCAGACGCCGGGCGCGTTGAGCCTCATCCATAACCCTCTGCGCGTCCGAGATCGAGGTGCTCACCCCATCGACCGGCGCAGCGAGCCCGGCAACGCGCGACATCAACACCATCTGAGAGCGGAACAGCAGCAGCTCATCACCGTCGCCCGTGATCCCGGTGTCCAGCTGGAAATCGATGGACCCGAACGCCAGCCGCAAAACGCCAGCCGCACACGCCACCGAGCGCAGGTTGTCAAAGCCCGCAGCCGTTTCCACCAGCGCGATCAGCGGTTTGCCGTGCAACGCAGCGATACGGCTCAGATCCTCGGCGCGCTCGGCCTTGGGCACCATGATCGCGCTGACGCCGGGCGCAGCACAAGCGTGCAGGTCATCTTCAAACCACACGGTGTCAGAGGCGTTGACGCGCACCACCACCGGTTTGGGTGGGTTGTCAGCGCCCAGCCGGGCGAGCCACTCTTGCAGGCTGCTGCGCGCAGCGTCCTTCGCTGCGGGGGAGACGGCATCTTCCAGATCGATCACGACCGCGTCGGCACCGCAGGCCAAGGCCTTGGCGAACCGCTCGGGCCTGTCGCCCGGCACGAAGAGGTACGAACGCGGGACCATCACACCGCCCGAGCCGCGAATTGCCTTGGCTGCAGTTTGCGGTGCGTCTTGGGTTTGTTTTGCATTGGTCCCCGCCCCCTCATGAAAGGTCATCGCCACCGCGTTGGACGCGTGCAGTACGCCGCGCGTGAAGCGAGCCATAAGTTGGGGAACTGTAGTGAGCGGGATGCGACCCCAGGAAGCGCCCATTGATCAAGGTCGCCTTGCCGGAAGGTCAACACCAACCGGTCGCCGGGGCGGTTGACTCACGGAGTGAGCCACCTAGTGTTCTGAACCAGTTTGCTGATCGAGACCTGTCTTGGTGGCGCTGATTCACCACCGCGACAGGTCGGCGCCCGACGACTCGATTGCCACGCCGACGCGCTGGGTTTTCGCCTTGTGTTTGGCTCTGGCGGCGGCTGAGGCCACTTGTTCGGCCCTGCTGAATGTGCCAGGACTGACGGGCACCGCACCGATCGACAGCGTTGTGAACTCGAAGAATCGCATCACGCCATGCCGGTCTTCGGCGTCAATGCCGCCTCTTTCGAGCGCATCGTCGTCAAACAATGAACGCGCCTTTTCGTTGAACATCGCCACGATGGCTTCACAGCGGTCCATCCAGTCATCGCTTTGGAACAGCACGACGAAATCGTCGCCGCCGACGTGCCCGATGAAATCTCGACGCTGGTCGCAGCGCGATACCAGCGTTCGCGCCACCAGTCGGATCATCTCGTCTCCGCGCCAATAGCCGTAGTGGTCGTTGTAAGGCTTGAAGTCGTTCAAGTCGGCGTAGCAGGCGACGAATTCGCCACCGCCAGCCAGCAAGCGAGAAATGTGCTCAGTGATCGGAATGTTTCCTGGCAAAAAGGTGAGCGGGTTGGCATGGCGCGCGGATTCGATGCGCACCTCGGTGACCACCCGCACCAGTTGTTCCCCCGTGCCCAGGCCGAAATAGCGGCCGCCCTCTGTGACGATAAATCCTTCACTGAGGTAGCGCTGATCTGAGGAGGTCAACACAGCGGTCAGTGCATCCAGTCCCGTGAACTTATCCAGGATCAAAGGCGTCGTGTTTGCGAAGAGAAGGCTGGGCTTGCGGCCGTACACCTCCTTGAAATAGGGCTTCGCGTAGCGGTCGATGAAGGACTGTCGGGCTAACAAGCCGATGGGCTTGCCGTCATCGACCAGTGCGATCGAACGCAAGGAGGAGTCGCTGTTGAAAGCCCTCGCAATGTCTTCGTTGGTGGCGTCCGGGCCGAGCGATGGCACAGGGGTCGACAGACGCTGCACCGTGAAGTCGGACCCTGCGGCACGCGTCAGTTCGGGCAAGACGGAGATCTGCGAACTGGCAATGGCCTTGGCAGCAGGGAGCAAGATGTTCATGGCCGGCTCAGGGTTGGGCCGCCCCAGGAAATAGCCTTGCCCGAAATCGATGCCCAGATCGCGCACCACTTGCAGCTCGGCCTCTGTCTCGATCCCCTCTGCCACCAGCAAGGTGCCGAAAGTCTCAGCCAGGCGTGTCAGGCCCTTGAGCGTTTGGACCTTGACCGCCTGGTTGTTCACGTCATGGACAAAGTACTTGTCGATCTTGACGTATTCGGGACGCAACTCTGCCCACAGGCGCAAACTAGAGCGGCCTTCACCAAAATCGTCCAGTGCGAAGCGCAGCCCCAAAGCACGCAGGTCGGACCCCACCTGAATCAGGCGCACCAGATCAGTCACGCACTCATGCTCGGTGATCTCGATGACCAAAGCTGAAGGCGCGATGGCCAGTTCCTTCAAGCTCTGCATCATCCCCTCGAGCGAAAACCGATCCACCATGGTGGTCAGGGTCTGTGCGCTGAGGTTGAGGAACAACCGTTTGTCTTGCCTCTGACTCGCCCACGAGCGCAAACCTTCGATCAGACAGGCCCGCTCCAGTTCAAACGTGAGTCCCTCGCGACTGGCTGCAGCGAACAAGGCGTCCGGGAACTGCAACGGCGAGTCGACAGGCCCGCGGATCAGACTTTCATGGCCCATGACCTTGCCGGTCTTCAGTTCGACGATCGGCTGGTAGTGGGCCTGCAACCTTCGTCGCGCCAAAACCTGCGCGAGGTTTTGGCCCTGGAGTGCATTGGTGACACTTTGCCGAATTGCTTCCAGCGCCGGCGTTGACAAGGGGGTATTCATCGAAAAAATCCTTGTGGATCAGGGCGCACGCGCGACTTTTTCGTTATCGATCCGAAGAAAGAAAAATGAAGAAGAGAAATTCACAGCAGACCGAAGTCCTGTTTGACACCGCGAGGCAGCCCGTATCCACGGGGGCGCCACTGCAAGTGCACTGAAGGCGGCAACGGTGCCCGTCAAGGTGCAGCGCTGGATATCTGCAGCAAGTCTTGATCCGCCAACAAAAAAGCCCCGGCTCTCATGTGGGAGCCGGGGCTGATACCTGGTAGGCGCGATTGGACTCGAACCAACGACCCCCACCATGTCAAGGTGGTGCTCTAACCAGCTGAGCTACGCGCCTGCAAAACCGCAGATTCTAACCATCTCACTTGAGGCCTAGGCACATTTTGCTGGGGCGAATCAGGTTGCGGCGCGACAGGCGGACACCTCAGAAGGCAATCACCTCGGTGTAGACGCCACGATCGGCCAGCATGTCGCGTGCGGCCTCGGCTTCGGCGCGTGAGGTGAAGGGCCACAGCGTGGCGCGCCAGCCCTTGTCGACCTTCATGATTTCACTGCGCAAGTCACCGGACATCTTGCCGCCTGCAAAGCTCAAACCCATCATGCGCAGTCGCCTCTCTGAAGCCGCCCGCGTGCCGGTGAGCGACGTCACCAGGGCATAAACCTTCGTCGGTTTGGCAACAGCCGCTGGCGGCGCCGGTGTTTGGGATCGCAAAAGGTTGGCCTGACGCACGGCCTCGGCGCGCTCCTCGGAACTCAGCCCGGGGCGCAAGGCCTGCTTGGCCCCGAGTTCGATCGCCTCTGTGTCCTGTGCTGTGTCCACCTCGGTGGGGGCATCGGATTTCGCCGAACGGTCAGCCGCCGCCGAGGCAGAAACGGCTGCGGAATCGGCTTGTTCTGCGGATGCGGCTGGCTCTGAGGCCTGGGCCTCGCCCGTCGCCTCGGAAGGTGCCGATGCGTTTGCGGACGGCAGTTCTGGTGATTCGGGCTTCGCGGGTTCGGATGCTGCGGGCGCAACGGCTGTGGCTTGTGCGGCGCTGGCCGCCGAGGCCACACCGGACGCCTTGTCACCGTCTGCGCCAACGCCAACGCCAACGCCAACGCCGCCGCCACCGCCACCGCCCCACATCAACCCAATGGCCACCGCTGCTGCCACCAGCAGCACGGCCACGCCCGCTGCAGCGGCACGTTTTGGCTTGTCCCACAGCCGACCGCCAAGGAACTGGGATTTCGCTGCGCTGCCCAGCAGCACGCGCACCCGGCCTTTGCCCTTTTCAACGCAGGCGGTGGTCAGGTACAGATGAACGACAGCCCCTGAGACCCGTTTTTCATCGACCGCCACTTCGCGTTGAGGCAGGTCGGCCGCGCCCGGCCGCTCGGGGCTGGCATGACGCAAGGCAAACGCGGCCACCTTTTTGGCGGGGATGGGCGCGATGAAGTCCTCGCTGAACGCAGCCTTGAGACGGGAGCCAGCAGCCGGCTTTTCGGGGCGCTTGGCCAGCCGCAGCACCTTTTGCCAAAGCATCTTCGGCAAGCGCTGCCAAGCTTTGGCGGCTTGCTCTTCAGCAGCCACAAACGGCAGCGACACCACACCCACCCCGCTCACATGCTCGGGCTTGATGCGCAACGCCAACGGGTGGCGGTTGTGCCATGACACCACTTGGGCAACGGGGTCGTGGATGGGCGGATCGTCCATAGATGGCGCCGATTTTCCGATCGCCCCGCGACGGGAGAAGGCTCGAACAGAGCCCGTCTAGACCCCCAATCCCGCGTCAAACACGCAAATCGGGCTTGCGTCCTTCTTCTACTTGCGTCGAACCGCCCTCACCCCGGCGATTCGTGCCACCGAATTGAGCACCTTGGTCAGCCGAGCCGCATCGCTCACCTCCAGCGTGAAGGTCATCCATGCGGTGCCGCCCGAGCTTTCCTTGATCGACTGGGTTTTCACGCCGATCACGTTCACCCGTTCTTTTGAAAAGACGTCAGAGACGTCTCTGAGCAGCCCTTGGCGATCCGAGGCCTCAACCACCACATCCACGGGGTAGAGCGCACCCTTGTCGCCGCTCGGCTCACCCCAGGCCACCGCGATCACCCGCTCTGGCGATCGCTGCGACATCTGCACGAAGTTGGAACAACCCTGGCGGTGAATCGCCACCCCACGGCCCCGCGTGACATATCCACCGATCGTGTCGGGCGGTGCCGGACGGCAGCAGCGCGACAAGGTTGTCAGCAGCGATTCCACCCCGACCACCAGCACCCCACCCTTGGGCGCATCGCTTTCGGGCCGGGACAGGCGCTGCGCGATGCTGTCGTCGATCGACGGCGCGGGCTCGGTGGGGCGCAGCAGTGTTTCGATGGTGCGCAGCGAGAACTCGTCCTTGCCGACCACCTCGAACAAGGCGTCAGCCTGCTTGAAGCCAAGCCGGCTGGCCAGATCGTCGAGCTTCACGGCGGTCTTGCCCAGGCGATGCAGGAGTTTTTCCACCGCCTCGCGACCACGCGCCACCGTCTGGGCCAATGCCCGCGCATTGAACCAGGCGCGCACCTTGGTTTTGGCGCGCGAGCTTTGCAAGTAGCCCAGATCGGCGTTCAGCCAATCCATGGACGGGCCGCCTTCTTTGGCGACGGTCAGCTCCACCGTCTGCCCGTTGGCCAGCACCGACTGCAGCGGAACCATGCTGCCGTCGACTTTCGCGCCACGGCAGCGGTGACCCAGTTCGGTGTGCACCGCATAGGCAAAGTCGAGCGGAGTGGCCGGCGAGCTCAGCTCGACCACAGCACCTTGCGGCGTGAAGACATAGATGCGATCGGCCGAATCGGCCTGCGCATCGCCTGCAGCCGCGTCGCTGCCTTGAACTGAAAGATCGCGTTCCCAGGCCAGCAACTGCCGCAGCACGCCCTTGCGCGCTTCGGCCAGCCGCTCGTCCACGGTGGCGGCATCAGCCACCGCGCCGCTGTATCCCTTGACGCCAGACTCCTTGTAAACCCAATGTGCGGCAGCGCCATGCTCGGCGTGTTCGTGCATGGTGTGCGTGCGGATCTGGATCTCGACCGGCCGGCGCGACTCGTCGAGCACCACGGTGTGCAGCGATTGGTATCCGTTGGGCTTGGGTCGACCGATGTAATCGGAAAACTCGTCGACCACCGGCTGCAGCATCGAGTGCACCTGACTCAGCGCGGCATAGCAGTCCGACACATCGGCGACGATCACCCGCAGCGCCCGCACATCAAGCACGCTGGCGAAATCCAGCCCCTTGCCATTCATCTTTTTCCAGATGCTGTAGATGTGCTTGGGGCGGCCGTGGACCTCGGCTTCGATGCCGTGCGATTGAAGGTGGGACGCCAGCCGCAGCCTGAAGGCCTCGACGCCTTGCTCGCGCTCGGCGCGCTTTTCGTCGAGCAGCTTGGCCACCGATTTGTACTGCTGCGGCTGCAGGAAGCGAAACGCGAGGTCTTCGAGCTCCCACTTGATCTGACCGATGCCCAGCCGATGGGCCAGCGGCGCAAACACCTGCATCGATTCGAGCGCCAGCGGCTCGGGGCATGCGTTCTTGCTTGCAGCGTAGTAGCGCAAAGTCTGCAGCCGCGAGGCCAGACGCAGCAGCACCACCCGCAGATCGCGCGAAAACGCCAGCAGCATCTTGCGAACCAGTTCGGTCTGCTGCTTGCGCTGCTCGCCTTCGAAGCTGGCTTCACGCGCCGCGCGCTGGATCTGCACCAGCTTTCGGGTGCTGCTGACCAGGCTGGCGTGCGACGCACCGAAGGCCTTGGCCACCATCTCCTCGGGTTTTTGCAGGTAATCACCGGCGTAGACCAGGTATGCGGCCGCGCGCAAGGACGGCGCCGAGCCCATCTGATCGAGGATCTCGCTCACGCCGTCGGCGTGCTCCAGTGCATCTTCGCCAGTGTCCAGCGCTTGTCCGGCCAGCAAGGGCTCGGCGAAAGCGCGTGCACGCTGGCGCTGCAACTCACCTTCGTGGTCGGCAAGCACATCGCGCTGCAGTGAATCGGGCGGCTCGTCGCCAGGCGGCGCCATGCGCAGCGCGCTGGCCCTGGTCGCCTGGGCGCCTGTCTTCATGAAGCCAGCAAGAACTCGCGCACCGCTTGCACCTGATCGTGCGCCACCAGCGTGGGCGCATGGCCCACACCGCTGAACTGCCGCAAGGCGGCGCGAGGCCCGCGCTGCGTCATGGACAGCGCGGTGGACTTGCTGAGCAAATCCGATTCGGCGCCACGCAGCAAGAGCGTCGGGCAGGTGATCGCGTCATAGGCATGCCACAGCGCGGCCTCACCCAATGCGGCGGCCTCAGGCGTGGCCGCACGAAATGGCACGGCGATCGACGGGTCGTAGTGCGAGCGGAATCCACCGCCATCGGCCGCGGCTATGGGCCTGAGCATGGGCCGCGTGAGCGCGAGCCACTGCTCTTTCGTGTGAGGACCGAAGCCGCGCGAGTTCGACCACATGTAGTCGGCCGCATCTTCTGGCGTCGCCCAAGTCTGGGCTGTGCCCACATAGTTGCCGATTCGTGTGAGCGCGGCGGCCTCGAGCGCCGGGCCGATGTCGTTGATGACCAGACGCTGGATCGGGCCACGTGCCAGGCTGGCCAGCACGATGCCGATCAGCCCGCCCATCGAGGTGCCCACCCAATGCACCGTCTCGGCGTTGACGCGGGCCAGCACGGTGACCATGTCGGCCACATAGCGCGGGATGGCGTAATCCATCGGCTGCGGCAGCCAGTCGGATTCACCGCGACCGGCCACGTCCACGCAGATGACGCGGTAGTGGTCGCTCATGGCGCGAGCCAGCACATCGAAGTCGCGCCCCTGACGCGTCAGACCGTGAACGCACACCAGAACGCGGAGGTTGGCGGGATCACCCCACTCCCAGTAAGCCACGCGGTGCAGGCCGCCGGCATCAAGACAGTTCACGCGATGAAGTCGGGGTTGCTGGTCGGACATGGGCAAATCCAGTGCTGGCTCAAGGCGAGATGGACGCCCATCAACGCTCTTCGATAATGCATCGTATCAACCACCTTGCCTGAAGGAATCAGCATGCTCAAAGGAAAGACAGCGCTCATCACAGGATCAACCAGCGGCATCGGCCTGGGCATCGCGCTGAGTCTGGCCCGTCAGGGCGCCAACATCGTGCTCAACGGTTTCGGCGATGTCGAAGCGCCCAAGGCCCAGGTGGCAGCGCACGGGGTGCAGGTGATTCACCACGGCGCCGACATGACCAAGCCGGCCGAGATCGCCGACATGTTCGCGGTGGCCACGGCGACCTTCGGGGGCGTCGACATCCTGGTCAACAACGCCGGCATCCAGCACGTGGCCAACGTCGAGGACTTTCCGGTGGAAAAGTGGGACGCGATCATCGCGATCAACCTCAGCTCGGCGTTCCACACCACACGGCTGGCCATTCCCGCCATGCGCGCAAAGAACTGGGGCCGTGTGATCAACCTGGCTTCAGTGCACGGCCTGGTCGGCTCGGCGCAAAAGGCGGCCTACGTGGCCGCCAAGCACGGCATCGTGGGTTTCTCGAAGGTGGTGGCACTCGAGACCGTGACCACCGGCATCACGGTCAACACCATCTGTCCGGGCTGGGTGCTCACGCCGCTGGTTCAAAAGCAGATCGATGACCGTGCTGTGCGCGAAGGCATCAGCGTCGAGGAAGCGGGCCGTCGTCTGCTCGGCGACAAGCAACCTTCGCAGCAGTTCGTCACGCCCGAGCAACTGGGTGAACTGGCGGTGTTCCTGTGCTCGCCGGCCGGTGACCAGGTTCGCGGAGTCGCCTGGAACATGGACGGCGGCTGGGCGGCGCAGTAAGCGCCACAGCCAGCCATTCGGGTCAGATCACTTGGCCATTTGCACCGTGCCATTCACGGTGACGCTGACACTGGTCTGGCCCGCTTCGATCGGCATCGGTGCGTCGTTTTGCACTGCCATCGAACGCGCCACGGCAAACATGGGCACCGGGTTCGAACCCGGGTCGTTGGTGCTCACGCTGACCTCGCGAATCACGTAGCTCGAGTAGCCAAACTGCTTGGTCACCTCGGCAGCCTGGGCGCGGTAGCGGCTGATGGCCTGCGACAGCGCACCGGCCTCGGCCTTCTCGCGCTGTTCACGCGACAAGCCCTGAGACACACGGGCGATGCTCATGCTCTGGATGCGGCCGGCCAGTTGGCTGAGGCCCGGCAAATCGCGACCTTCGAGCACCACCTCGGCACTGCCTTGCCAGCCTGAAATTGCGTTCTTCGGGCTGTAGCGCGGGCTGAGCGAGAAGTTGCCGGTGCGCACGTCGATCTGCCCCGGGCGGCTGACGCTGCGTGCTTCGGCCAAAGCGGATTCCACCGCCTGCTTGAGCGAGGACTGCACCACGCTCGCGTCGGCGCCATCGCGGTTGGTCATCAGCGTGATGGTCAGCATGTCGCGGGTGACGTCGGTGCTGGCGGTGGCGGTGAGCGCCACCACGCCGCTTGGCGCTGCTTGCTCGGCGGCAAATGCAGCACTCGAGATGGACGCTGCGGCGAGAACGCAGGCCGACAGTCGGCCAAACAGCTTGGAATGGGTGGTCATGGGTTTCATGGGCTGGAGCGTTGGCATCGCAAAGCGCGATCACACAGCGTAACGCCAGGCGTTCGCATGCCGATGACACGGGTCTGCGAATGTCGCTGCGGCCCCCGCCAGATCTTTGTAACGAATGGTCAATGCACGCTCCTGCGGCCCGCAAAGCCGCGCAGAATCTGGTTTGTTACAAATAGGAGAGCGGCATGAACGCGACCACTTCTGAACGAGCCGACCGCATCGTGGTGTTGGACGACGATGCCCGCATCCGTGATCTGCTGCGCCGCTACCTGAGCCAGGAAGGCTTCGAGGTGCTGCTCGCCGAAGACGGCAAGGCGCTCAGCCGCCACCTCAGCCGCGAAAGCGTCGACTTGATCGTGCTCGATCTGATGCTGCCAGGCGAAGACGGTCTGTCCATCTGCCGCCGACTGCGCAACAGCAACGACCTCACGCCCATCATCATGCTCACGGCCAAGGTCGAAGACGTCGACCGCATCGTGGGCCTTGAAGTCGGAGCCGACGACTACCTGCCCAAGCCGTTCAACCCGCGCGAGTTGCTCGCCCGCGTGAACGCGGTGCTGCGCCGGCGTCCCTCGCTCGAGGCGCCGGGCGCGCCGGGCAAGGAAGTGCAGAGCATCACCTTTGGCGATTTCGAATTCGATCTTTCGCTGCGCAGGCTGTCCAAGTCAGGCGAGCCGATCGCGCTGACCACGAGCGAGTTCTCGATGCTCAAGGCGCTGGTGCGCCACCCGCGGCAGCCGCTCACGCGCGACAAATTGGCACAACTGGCCCGAGGCCGCGAGTTCGAGCCCTTCGACCGCAGCCTCGATGTTCAGGTGTCGCGGCTGCGCAAGATGATCGAGCCCGATCCGGCACAGCCGCGCTACATCCAGACGGTGTGGGGCGTGGGCTATGTCTTCGTGCCCGACGAGTCGGCCTGACGCGCCAGCGCCCCTGACTGCAGCGCCTGCCCGATGGCAAGACGTCAGCCCGCGCTGAGCCTTTTCTGGCGCACCTTCGTGCTGCTGCTGGTCTTGTTGGTCGGTGGTGTTTTCGCCTGGACCCAGACCTTTCGCGCGCTCGAGTTCGAGCCCCGCGCGGTGCAGGCCGCCCAGCAGATCGCCAGCCTCGTCAACCTGTCACGCGTGGCCTTGAGCGGGCCCGACGCCATCAGCCGCCTGACCATCATCAAGGCCGCTTCAGCCGACGCCGCAGTGAAGTTCGCGCCCCGCGAGCCGGGTGACCGCTGGAAGCCCTACGAGGTCGACCGTTTCTCGCGTGCCATCGCAGCCGAGTTGCGCTCGCGGCTGGGCGCCGACACCGTGGTGGCCAGCGAGCTCAATGGTGTCGCTGGCCTGTGGGTCGGCTTTCAGATCGATGACGACGCCTACTGGCTGCAGGCCGATCCGACACGCCTCGGATCGATGGCCACCAGCACGCTGTTGATCTGGGTCGGCATTGCCTTGGCCATCACGGTCTTCGGTGCCCTGGCCATTGCCACGGCCATCACCAAGCCGCTGCGCGAACTGTCGTTCACGGCCAGTCGCATCCGCGAAGGCGAGTTCGATTCGCGTCTCGACGAGAACACGCTGACCAGCGAAATTCGGCAGGTCAACATGGGCTTCAACCGCATGGCGCGCGAACTGGCCAAACTGGAAGACGACCGCGCGGTGATGCTGGCCGGCATCTCGCACGACCTGCGCACGCCGCTGGCGCGACTGCGGCTCGAAGCAGAGATGAGCGTCCACGACGAGGAAGCCCTCAACAACATGGCGCTCGACATCGATCAGCTTGACGCGATCATCGACAAGTTCATGGACTATTCGCGCCCCGGCGACGTGCGTCTGGCGTCCATTTCGCTGGCTGCGGTGATCGATCGCGAAAGCGCCGCGTTTCGCGACCCGTCGGGCATCCAGATCACCTCCAGGGTGCCCGACACGGTGATGGTCATCGCCGACGAGACCGAACTCGGGCGCGTTTTGCAAAACCTGTTTGAAAACGCCCGCCGCTACGGCCGCAGCACGGATGACGATACGGCGCACGTGGATGTGACCTGCGCGCCCGAAGGCCCCTGGCTCAAGCTGATCGTGCGCGACCATGGCCCCGGCATCGCCATCGAAAAGCTCGCCAAGCTGACCACGCCTTTTTATCGCGGAGACGCAGCCCGAACCGCTGCCACCGGCGCCGGCCTGGGGCTGGCGATTGTCGAAAAGGCGATTCAGCGCATGGGTGGCGCGCTGAACTTCGATCTGGCCAGCGACGGCGGCTTCGTGGTGCAGATCACGCTCAAGCGGCCCTTGTAGCGGCTCGCGCCGCCGGGCGTCAGCGCATCAACAGGCACACCGCGCGCGCTTCGATCGACTCGCCGCGACCCACTGGGCCCATCCCCTCGGCGGTCTTCGCCTTGATGTTGACCTGATCAGGCTGCACCGTCATCGCCTGACCCAGACGCAAACGCATCGCCGGCACGTGCGGCGCCATCTTCGGTTTCTCGGCCACGATGGTGCAGTCGATGTTGGCGATCTTCCAGCCGGCAGCACGCACGCGCCGCGCCGCCTCGGCCAGCAAAGCCAACGAGTCGGCACCGCGAAACTGCTCGTCGGTGTCGGGAAAGTGGCGGCCGATGTCGCCCATGGCGGCCGCGCCGAACAAGGCGTCGGTGATGGCATGCGCCAGCGCATCGGCGTCTGAATGTCCGAGCAAGCCGTGGGTGTGGGGAATGGTCACCCCACCCAGAATCAAGGCGCGGCCGATCACCAAAGCGTGGCTGTCCCAGCCCTCGCCAATGCGAAACGGCGGTCCAAATACAGGCGCGGTCATGGCGTGTCTTTCAGTGGGGTGGATTCAGCGTGTGCGCAGCAGCCGGGCTGCCAGCGCAAAGTCGGGCGGGAAGGTGACCTTGAGGTTTTCCATGTCGCCGCGCACCAGCCGCGGGGCGTGCCCGAGCGACTCGACGGCACTGGCTTCATCGGTGACCGACACGCCGGCGCGCTCGGCGGCCATCAGCGCGTCTTGCAGCAAGCCGATGCGAAACATCTGCGGCGTTTGCGCCTGCCACATGCGCGATCGCGCGACAGTGGCACCCACGCGGTCATCGTCATCCCATGCGCGCTTGAGCGTGTCGGCCACAGGCAGTGCGAGCAGCCCGCCCACTTCATCTTCAAGGCAGGCATCAATCAAACGATCCACCGCCTCGGGCAGGATCAGACAGCGCGCCGCATCGTGAACCAGCACCCAGTCGTCAGGCTGCGCTCCGCGCTCGATCAGGCAATCCAGGCCGCGCGACACCGTGGCCGCGCGCGTGGCGCCACCGCGGTACTCGAGCCAACCGTCGAAACCCGGCAGCAGCGACTCGAAATGCGAGTCGGTCGCACTCAGCATCACCAGCACCCGGTGCAGCCTGTCCACCTGAGCCAGCGCGGCCAGTGTGTGGCCGACCACCGTGCTGCCGGCCAGACTTTCGTATTGCTTCGGCCCCGCTGTGCCCGCGCGTTCGCCCACACCGGCACATGGCACAAGAGCGTAGAGGCGGGGCGAACTGTGAGGATTGGGCGGCTGTGGCATGGGGGCTTTGTAACGGGGCGAATTCTATAATTTGACCCTGTTTCGCCCCGCAGGGATCGTCTCTCGGGGCGATTTGCTTTGTCTGATGAAAACACCCCTCATAGCCCCCGGCAAGCGCCACACACTGCCGCGTCCACTTGGCTGCGCCGATTCGCTGTTGATCGCGCGCCACGCGCAATCGCAAGCCGCGCAAAAGCGGTTGACCGCCATCTTCACCGCCGAGCCTGCCGACACCCAGCGGCTCGAAGGCGAGCTGTCGTTTTTCGCGCCCGAGCTGCGCATCGCCGTCTTCCCTGACTGGGAAACGCTGCCCTACGACACCTTCTCGCCGCACCAGGACCTGATCTCCGAGCGGCTGGCCACGCTGTGGCGGCTGCTGCAAGCGCACAAGGACGGCGACCTTGACGTGGTGCTGATGCCGGCGTCGACCGCGCTGGTGCGCCTCGCACCGCCGAGCTTCCTGGCCGCCTACACCTTCAACTTCAGGCAAAAGGAAAAGCTCGACGAGGCCGCGCTCAAGGCGCAACTCACGCTCGCTGGCTACCAAAACGTGAGCCAGGTGGTGTCGCCGGGCGAATACGCGGTGCGCGGCGGGCTGATCGATCTGTTTCCGATGGGCTCGCTGGTGCCCTACCGGGTGGACCTGTTCGGCGACGAGGTCGATTCGATCCGCACCTTCGACCCCGATAGCCAGCGCAGCTTGTACCCGGTGCCCGAGGTGCGGCTGCTGCCGGGTCGCGAATTTCCGATGGACGAAGACGCGCGCAACGCGTTTCGCTCGCGCTGGCGAGAGCGCATGGAAGGTGACCCGACCAAGGTGCGCCTGTACAAGGACATCGGCACCGGCATGGCCACGGCGGGCATCGAGTACTACCTGCCGCTGTTCTTTGACCAGACGGCCAGCATCTTTGACTACCTGGGTGCGCTCAGCGATCAACCCGCCGCGCTGGTGCTGCATGGCGAGGTCGATGAGACGCTCAAGCGCTTTTGGGTCGACACCCGCGAGCGCCACCGCTTCTTGCAGCACGACCGCGAGCGGCCCATCTTGCCGCCCGAAGACCTGTTCCTGCGCTCGGAAGACTTCTTCACGCTGGCCGGCGCTCACGCCACGCTCAGCCTGCGCGGTCGCGAGTCCGCCGATGAGGCGGCGCTCAGCTGGGCGCGCGCCCTGCCCGATCTGGGCGTTGACCGCGGCGCGCCCGAGCCGCTGAAAAAACTGCAGATCCACGTGGGCACCACAGCCCACCGCGTGCTGATCGTGGCCGAGACGCAAGGCCGGCGCGAGAGCCTGCTCGAGCTGCTGCGCGACAGCCGCATCGAGCCGCCGAGCGTGGCCTCGCTGGCCGAGTTTCAATCGGGCGACGAGCGCTTTGCGATCGCGGTGGCGCCGATGGCCTCGGGCTTTTTCTGGAGCGACGCCGAAGAAGGCGTGGACATCGAGTTCGTCACCGAGACCGAACTGTTCGCCACCAGCCCGACCGCACGCCGGCGCCGCAAGCAAGAGCAAGTCAGCGATGTCAACGCGCTGATCAAGGACCTGTCCGAGCTCAAGGTGGGTGATCCGGTGGTGCACATGAACCACGGCATCGGCCGCTACGTGGGACTGCGCAACATCGACACCGGCGACGGCGACAGCGAGTTCCTGCATCTTGAATACGCCGACAAGGCCACGCTGTACGTGCCGGTCGCACAGCTGCACCTGATCAGCCGCTACACCGGCGTCAGCGCCGAGGAAGCACCGCTGCACCGACTGGGCTCGGGGCAGTGGGAAAAGGCCAAGCGCAAGGCGGCCGAGCAGGTGCGCGACACCGCGGCCGAACTGCTGCACCTGTACGCCCGCCGCGCCGCGCGCGAGGGCTACGCGTTCCGCTTCTCGCCGCACGACTACGAGGCCTTTGCCGCGAGCTTCGGCTTCGAGGAAACGCCCGACCAGAAGGCCGCCATCCACGCCGTCATTCAGGACATGATCAGCCCCAAGCCCATGGACCGGCTGGTGTGCGGCGACGTGGGCTTTGGCAAGACCGAAGTCGCCTTGCGCGCGGCCTTCGTGGCGGTGACCGGTGGCAAGCAAGTGGCCATCCTGGCGCCCACCACGCTGCTGGCCGAGCAGCATTACCAGAACATCTCCGACCGCTTCGGCAAGTGGCCGATCAAGGTTGCCGAGATGTCGCGCTTTCAGTCGACCAAGGAAATCAAGGCCGCGCTCGAAGGGCTGGACGACGGCACCATTGACATCGTGGTCGGCACCCACAAGCTGCTCAGTCAGGGCACGAAATTCAAGCGCCTGGGGCTGCTGGTGATCGACGAGGAACACCGCTTCGGCGTGCGCCACAAGGAAGCGATGAAGGCCCTGCGCGCCGAAGTCGACGTGCTCACGCTCACCGCCACGCCCATACCGCGCACGCTGGGAATGGCATTGGAGGGCCTGCGCGACCTGAGCGTGATCGCCACCGCACCGCAGCGTCGCCTGTCGATCAAGACCTTCGTGCGCAGCGAATCGAGCGGCACCATCCGCGAGGCGGTGCTGCGCGAGTTGAAGCGCGGCGGGCAGGTGTACTTCCTGCACAACGAGGTCGAGACCATCGAGAACCGCCGCGACAAGCTCGCCGAGCTGCTGCCCGAAGCGCGCATCGCCATCGCCCACGGCCAGATGCCCGAGCGCGAACTCGAGCGTGTGATGCGCGACTTCGTGGCCCAGCGCCACAACCTGCTGCTGTGCTCGACCATCATCGAAACCGGCATCGACGTGCCCAGCGCCAACACCATCGTGATCAGCCGCGCCGACAAGTTCGGTCTGGCGCAGTTGCACCAGCTGCGCGGTCGGGTCGGCCGCTCGCACCACCAGGCCTACGCCTACTTGCTGGTGCCCGACATCGAAGGGCTCACCAAGCAGGCCGCGCAGCGCCTGCAGGCCATCCAGGACATGGAAGAACTCGGCTCGGGCTTCTATCTGGCCATGCACGACCTCGAGATCCGTGGTGCGGGCGAGGTGCTGGGCGAAAACCAGAGCGGCAACATGATGGAAGTCGGCTTCCAGCTCTACAACGAGATGCTGGCCGAAGCGGTGCGCTCACTGAAGCTGGGCAAGGAGCCCGATCTGATGTCGCCGCTGTCGGCGACCACCGAGATCAATCTGCACTCGCCGGCGCTGCTGCCCAACGACTACTGCGGCGATGTGCACACCCGGCTGAGTCTGTACAAGAAGCTGGCCAGCGCTTCGAAGAACGAACAGATCGACGCGATGCTCGAGGAGATCACCGACCGTTTCGGCAAGCTGCCAACGCAGGGGCAAACCCTGTTCGACGTGCACCGGCTGCGTGTGCTGGCCAAGCCGTTTGGCGTGATGAAGATCGACGCAGCACCGGCCTTGACGGTCATCAGCTTTCGGCCCAACCCGCCGGTTGACGCCATGAAGATCATCGAACTGGTGCAAAAAAACCGCCACATCAAGCTCGCCGGCAACGACAAGCTGCGCATCGAGCGCGCCACGCCTGCAGCCAAGGACCGCGCGCAGACCATCCGCGACGTGCTGCGCGCGCTGGGCCAGCCCACCAGCGATGACGTTGCAGCAGCCCACATCCCGCCCGCGCGGCCACCACAAGCCCTCACGGGAAGACCGAAATGACAGCTGAATTCGCGCCCGGCCTGATCGTTCAGGGACTCAAACCACCGTTGCGTCTGGGTGACTTCAAACTCATCGCGTTCGACATGGACTCGACGCTGATCAACATCGAATGCGTCGACGAGATTGCCGATGCCGCCGGGCGCAAGGCCGAAGTGGCCGCCATCACCGAAGCCGCCATGCGCGGCGAGATCACCGACTACAAAGACAGCCTGCGCCGGCGCGTCGCGCTGCTGCAAGGCGTGCCGGTGACGGCGCTCGAGCAGGTCTACGCGCAGCGGCTGCAGCTCAATCCCGGCGCCGAAACGCTGGTGCAGGCCTGCCAGGCTGCAGGACTGAAGACGCTGCTGGTGTCAGGCGGTTTCACCTTTTTCACCGACCGCATCCGCGACCGTCTGCGGCTCGATGCGGCGCGCTCCAACGTGCTCGAGGTCGAAGCCGGCGTGCTCACCGGTCGCATGGTCGATCAGCCCTGGGGCGACATCTGCGACGGCGAGGAAAAGCGCCGCACGCTGCTGGCCACCTGCGCCGACATGGGCATCAGCGCGGCGCAGGCCATCGCTGTGGGCGACGGCGCCAATGATCTGCCGATGATGGGCGTGGCCGGGCTGTCGGTGGCCTATCACGCCAAACCGCGTGTGCGCGAGCAGGCGATGGTGGCGATCAACGAAGGCGGGCTCGACCGCCTGCTCGAGGTGCTGCGCGCCTGAGTCGAATCACACCGGCGCGGGCATCACCACGATGCCGTCCTCGTCGGCCACCAGCCATTCGCCGGGGCGCACGGTGACGCCCTGAATCTGCACCACCACATCGCGCAGGCCCTGGTTCTTGCGGTCGGTGGGCAGTGGCATCAGGCCCAGCGCGCGGATGCCCACGTCGGCAGCGGCGAGCTCGGCGCTGTCGCGCACGCAACCATCGACCACGATGCCGGCCCAGCCGTTTTTCGCGGCACCCGCAGCGATGTTGCCGCCAACCAGCGCGCGGCGCAGCGAAGCGCCGCCGTCAACCACCAGCACGCGACCGGCGCCGCGTTCTTCCAGCGCGGCCTTGACCACCGAGTTGTCATCTAGGCAGCGCACGGTGCTCACGGGCCCGGCAAAACGCGTGCGCGCACCGTAGTTCTTGAACACCGGCGGCAGCGCGCGGAAAGCGCCGCTGGTGTCGGTCTTGTACTGGTCGCCCAGATCGCAGGTGCTGGTGCAAGGCTGGGCTGAGGAGGGGTTGGCAGCGTTCATCGCATCGAGATCAAGGTGGGGGGATGGCCACACTGTGCCACGCGCCCGGGCGCGACCGCTCGTCCGAGCGCAAGGCGCGGCTCAGGCCGGCGACGTCGAGGCGGCCACACGCCGACGGTGGATGTCAGAACCCACCGCGGCCGCCGACACCACGCCCAGCGCCAGCGCGAGTGCCGAGCCGTGGAACACGCCACTCGGCCAGCCGTGGTCGAGCAAGGAACCGAACAGCGGAGCGGCCAGCGCAAAGCCGAGGTCGAGAGCCGAATACACCGTGCCGTAGACGCGGCCGGTGGCGCCCGGCGGCGCCGCACGCTTGATGAGCATGTCGCGAGATGGCATCGCAATGCCGACGCCAAAGCCCGACACAGCCACCAGCACGACCGCCCACACGCCAGGCACCACGCCCGTGCCCACCAGCACCAGCAGAGCGGCCGAGGCCAGCAGGCATGGGCCGATGATGCGTTCGAGCCGCTCGCTGCGAGACACCAGAAAGCCGCCGATCACGATGCCCACGGCGCCAAACAGCATGAAGCCGGTGACCACCAGCGAGGTGGTCGACAGCGGCAACCCGGCGATGATCTGCAGCGCCGGGCTGCCGAAACTCTGGATGGCGCTGAGCGCGAAGCTCGACCACAGGAAAAACGAAAAGCACAGCCACAGCGCGGGCATGCGCAGGAAGGCCATCGGGTGTTGGGACGCCAAGGCTGGCGCTCCAACCGCTGCAGACAACGGAACGTGCACCGCGTGACCCCGGCTGTCGTCGAGGGCGTCGCGCTGCCACCACATCACCGCGAGCACCGACAGCGCCAGAACAGACGCACCCGCAGCGGCCACGCGCCAGGACCCGAACACGGTAGCCAACCCGGTCAGGAACACCGGCGCCAAGGCCCAGCCGAGGTTGCCGGTGAGACTGTGAACGCTGAAGGCGTGACCCAGGCGCTTGAGCGACACGCGGCGGTTCAAGATGGTGAAGTCGGCTGGATGGAAAGGGGCGTTGCCCAGACCCGCCAGCGCTGCGGCCAGCATCAGCCCGGCATAGCCCGTGGCCATCGACAGCGCCAGGCCCGACAGCGCAAAGCACGCCATCGCGGCGAACAGCACCGGCCGCGCGCCGATGCGGTCGACCACAAAGCCGGCAGCAGCCTGACCGCTGCCCGACACCACGAACAGCGTGGTCACCAGCAAGCCGAGTTCGGCGTAGCTGAAGCCGAAATCGTGAAGCAGCATCGGGAACAGTGGGGGCAGCAGCAGATGAAAGAAGTGCGAGGTACCGTGCACCAAACCGACCAACGAAATCGTGCGGACGTCTTCTCGCAATGAGGCGTCGCTGGCGTCAGTGGTGGAAGGTGCATTCATCACGGGCTGATTGTCGAACACCCAGCGCCGCAGCCACCGACCGGCTGCGGCCGTCAGCCACTGATTGCGCCTTTCAAGCGCAGATAATCGCCGGCGCGCCAAAGTCGCCAGATTCAGTCTTACAAGGAATCCCATGAACCCGCTCAACCCTTTTGAACAACAAATCCTCGAAGCTTTCATGAAGGGCAATCAGCCCGAACTGGCCGTGTTGCGCCAACAAATCACCAAGCTGCAGGTCCGCAACCGCACCCACACCGGCATCGGCTGCTTCGTCGACTTCCAGTTGCCCGCCGCAGTGGCCCGCGTCACGCCGTTGGAGATGGCCTTTGGCGACGTGAACGTCGAGGTCGAAGGGGTCACGGCGCCGGTCTCGACGCTGCTGTACATCATCGGCGGCGCGATTCACTTCATGGAAATCGCCGTCGACGAGGGCGAATGGCCCAAGGAGCCCGTGCTCACGCGGCTGAACTACCTCAAGTCGGTTCAGGTCGCTGGCGGCGTCGACTTCGTGCCGACCGACGAGCGTGACCCTGCAGCCCTGGCTCACGCCTTGGCCGGTCGCAAGGGCCAGAAGCAGCCCGGCTGAGTTCGCACGCGAGCTGCACCGTATGGAACGCACGCTGTTCGACTTCACGCGGCAAGACGCCAAGGGCGCGTGCAGCACCGCGCAAGCCTGGGCCAAGGTGCCGCCCGCCCTCACCCCGCCCGAGCGCACAGCCCTCAAGGCTCGGGCCGCCGAGCTGCTCAAGCAGCACAACGCGGTGCTGGTGGCGCACTACTACGTCGACGGCGACTTGCAGGACCTGGCGCTGGAGACGGGTGGCTGTGTGTCCGACTCGCTCGAGATGGCGCGCTTCGGCCGCGATCACGCCGGGCGCACGCTGGTGGTGGCGGGCGTGCGTTTCATGGGCGAGAGTGCGAAGATCCTCAGCCCCGAAAAACGGGTGCTGATGCCTGATCTGGACGCCACTTGCTCGCTCGACCTGGGCTGTGCGGCCGATGCCTTTGCCCAGTTTTGCGACGCGCACCCCGACCGCACGGTGGTGGTCTACGCCAACACCAGCGCGGCGGTGAAGGCGCGCGCCGACTGGATGGTGACCAGCTCGTGCGCGCTGGCCATCGTGCGGCACCTGAAAGATCAGGGAAAGAAGATCCTGTGGGCGCCCGACCGCCATCTGGGTCGCTACATCCAGGACCAGACCGGCGCCGACATGCTGCTGTGGAACGGCGAGTGCATCGTGCACGACGAGTTCAAGGGCGTCGAGCTCGAGCTGCTCAAGGCGCAGCACCCCGACGCCGTGGTGCTGGTGCACCCTGAATCGCCGGAGGCGGTGGTCAAGCTCGCCGATGTGGTGGGCTCGACCACGCAATTACTCAACGCCGTGACCTCGATGGACGCGCAGACTTTCATCGTGGCCACCGACAACGCGCTGATGCACCGCATGCGCCAGCTCGCGCCCACCAAGACACTGCTCGAAGCGCCCACCGCCGGCGACAGCGCCACCTGCAAGAGCTGTGCGCACTGCCCCTGGATGGCGATGAATGCGCTGCAGGGCGTGATCGACTGCCTGGAGACCGGCAGCGGCGAGATCGCCGTGGCCGAGCCGGTGCGCACGCAGGCACAGGGGTGCATCCAGCGCATGCTGGACTTCGTGGCAGCCCACCCGGTGGCCGTGCGTCAGCCCGCCTTCGTGCCCCACATCGGCGCGGCCTGACCAGCACACCACCATGTTCCCGACGAACGAAAGCCTGGCAGTCGCTCTCGAGCGCAATGTGCGCGACGCACTGATGGAAGACATCGGTGTGTGCGACTGGACCGCGCAACTGGTGCCCAAAGGCCGGCGCGTGAATGCCCGTGTGCTGGTGCGCGAAGACGCCGTGCTGTGCGGGCGCGACTGGTTCAACGCGTGCATCGCCGCGCTCGACACCACCGCGCGCGTCGAGTGGCACGTTGACGAAGGCGCCTGGATGGCCCCCGACACGATGGTGTGCCACATCGAGGCCGATGCGCGCGCGCTGCTCTCAGCCGAGCGCCCTGCCCTCAACTTTCTGCAGCTGCTATCGGGCACCGCCACGCTCACACGCCGCCACGTCGATGCGATTGCCGGCGCCAGTCCCAACCCGCGCGGCTGCGTGATCCTCGACACCCGCAAGACACTGCCGGGTTTGCGTCAGGCCCAGAAGTACGCTGTGCGCACCGGCGGCGGCAGCAACCAGCGCCTGGCGCTGTGGCACGGCATCCTGATCAAGGAAAACCACATCGCCGCGGCCGGTGGCGTGGCGGCTGCGCTGCGCAACGCGCAGGCACTGTGCTCGGGCGTGGACATCCAGATCGAGGTCGAGTCGCTCGAGCAACTGACCGAGGCGCTCGCCGCGGGCGCCACCAGCGTGCTGCTCGACAACTTCGATCTGCCACGCATGCGCGAGGCGGTGGCGCTCACCGCGCAGCGCGCCTTGCTGGAGGTGTCAGGGGGCGTGGCGCTGGACCAGGTGCGTGATATCGCGGCCACCGGTGTCGATCGCATCTCGATCGGCCGATTGACCAAGGACGTGCGCGCCACCGACTACTCGATGCGGGTGCTGTCGGCGTTCTGAGACAGCTGGCGGGCGCTGCCTGGCTTTCTATCTGGACCGGACTTCGGGTGCTGTTTCGCGCCTGAGGCGCGCACGGCGGGTCCACACTGCGGCATCAGCCGTGACCCACAGCGCAACCCACCGAGGCCCGCATGTTCGAAACCATCCACAACCACCACGAACGCGCGGTGCTCGATGCGGTGATCGCGGCCGCGCGCGACTTCGAGCACCTGAGCGATCCGCAGACGCTGGCCGATGTGGCCTGTGTGGCACTCAATCGGTTGCCGCCGCGCTACATCCGGCACGCCGTGGATTACTCGTTCTACCTGACCGAGCGCGAGCGCGCCGAGAACGAAGCCGCGATCAACGAGGCGGTGGCCTTCGCGTTCGAGTTCGTGCAGGCCAAGTTGGCCATGCGCGCGCGTCGCTGACGGCAGCGCCGCAGCCTCAGGCGCTCAAGCCGTTGGTCTTGGGCTTCTTGCCGCTGCGCAGCGTGCGCATGAGCACCGTCGGAAAACTCACCGGCAGCGTGAACGGGTAGTCGCGGCTGTAGTGCAGGCCCCGGCTTTCGTGGCGCATCGAGGCTGAGCGCACGATCAACTCGGCGCAATCGACCAGATTGCGCAACTCGAGCAGGTCGCGGTTGACGCGGAAGTTGGCGTAGTAGTCGTCGATCTCGCTGCGCAACAGCTTGATGCGATGCAGCGCGCGCTCAAGCCGCTTGGTCGTGCGCACGATGCCCACGTAGTTCCACATCAGCAAGCGCAACTCGTCCCAGTTGTGGGAGATCACCACCTGCTCGTCGGCGTTTTCAACCTGGCTCTCGTCCCACGCCGGCGGCTTGGATTGGACGTCCGTCGCCAGCGTTCGGATGTGCTGCGCGCAGGTGCGCCCCAGCACCACGCACTCGAGCAGCGAGTTGCTGGCCAGACGGTTGGCGCCATGCAAGCCGGTGTAGCTGGTTTCACCCACCGCATACAGACCCGGCACATCACAACGCCCCTGCAAGTCGGTGACCACACCGCCGCAGGTGTAGTGCGCGGCCGGCACCACCGGAATGGGCTGACGCGCGATGTCGATGCCCAGCGCCAGACAGCGCGCGTGGATGGTCGGAAAGTGTTCCTTGAGGAAGTCTTCGCCCAGGTGCGTGGCGTCGAGCCACACGTGGTCGAGACCGTGCTTTTTCATCTCGAAATCGATGGCGCGCGCCACGATGTCGCGCGGTGCGAGCTCGAGCCGTGCGTCGTGTGCGGCCATGAAGCGATCGCCAAAGCCCGCGCCGATGCCGGGCAGCTTCAGGTGAGCGCCCTCGCCACGCAGCGCCTCGGTGATGAGAAAGCTGCGCTCTTGCGGGTGGTACAGGCAGGTCGGGTGGAACTGGATGAACTCCATGTTGGCAATGCGGCAACCCGCACGCCAAGCCATCGCGATGCCGTCACCGGTGGCGGTGTCGGGGTTGCTGGTGTAGCGATAGACCTTGCCCACGCCGCCGGTGGCCAGCACCACCGCGTGTGAGGCCAGCGTTTCGACACGCTGGCTGTCGATGTCGAGCGCATACACGCCGTGACAGCGGTTGGGCTCGTCGCGGCCCAGATGGCGCGAGGTGATCACGTCGACCGCCATCCAGCGCTCGCGCACCTCGATGTTGGGGTGGCGCTTGACCTCGTCGAGCAGCGCGTCGTGAATGGCCTTGCCGGTGGCGTCGGCCGCGTGCGCGATGCGACGCACTGCATGGCCGCCTTCGCGGGTGAGGTGCAGGCCGAGCGGGCCGTCGGGGTCGGCAGAAAACGGCACGCCATGGTCGACCAGCCAGCCCACCGCCTGGGCGCTTTGCTCGGCGATGAAGCGCGCGGTGTGCTCGTCGACCAGCCCCGCGCCAGCGTCTTGCGTGTCATTGACGTGCAGATCGACGCTGTCGTCACTGCCCAGCACGCCCACGATGCCGCCTTGCGCCCAGGCGGTGGCGGCCTCGCCGAGTGCGCGTTTGGCCAGCACCACCACCCGGTGATCGTTGGCCAGGTTGAGCGCCACGGTCAGGCCGGCCAGCCCCGCACCGATGATGACCACGGGGGCCGCCGCCACAGTCGGCTCAGACGCAGCCATGGCGCACGGCGACAACGCACAAGGCGTCGGCTGGGGGAGTGTTTTTCATCGGTCGATTCTATCGACCGACCCCCTGTGCCCCGCGCTCAGTGCACGACGCGATCGAAGACGAACTCGCCGTCGCGGATGTCGACCGGAATCACATCCTTGGGCCCGAACTTGCCCTCAAGGATGAGTTTGGCCGCCGGGTTTTCGATGCGCTGCTGGATGGCGCGCTTGAGCGGGCGCGCACCGAACACCGGATCGAAGCCAGCCTTGGCCAGCTCAGCCAGCGCCACGTCGGACACCTCGAGCTTCATGTCCATCTTCTCGAGCCTGGCTTCCAGCGTCTTGAGCTGGATCTTGGCGATGGACTCGATGTGGCGATGGTCAAGCGCGTGGAACACCACCACCTCGTCGATGCGGTTGAGGAACTCGGGGCGGAAGTGCTGCTTCACATCGACCCACACCGCCTCGCGGATCAGCTCGCTGTCCTGGCCGGCCATCTGCATGATCTGGTGCGAGCCGAGGTTGCTGGTCATCACGATGACGGTGTTCTTGAAGTCCACGGTGCGGCCCTGGCCATCGGTCAGGCGCCCGTCGTCGAGCACTTGCAACAGCACGTTGAACACATCGGGGTGGGCTTTTTCAACCTCGTCGAGCAGCAGCACGCTGTAGGGCTTGCGGCGCACGGCTTCGGTCAGGTAGCCGCCCTCGTCATAGCCCACGTAGCCCGGCGGCGCACCGATCAGGCGGCTGACCGAATGCTTTTCCATGTACTCGCTCATGTCGATGCGGATCAGGTGGTCCTCGCTGTCGAACAGAAAACCTGCGAGCGCCTTGCACAGCTCGGTCTTGCCCACGCCGGTGGGGCCGAGAAACAGAAACGAGCCCGTCGGGCGGTCCGGATCGCTCAGGCCCGAGCGCGCGCGGCGGATCGAGTTGGCCACTGCGGTGATGGCTTCGTGCTGGCCGATCACGCGCTCGTGCAGCCGGCCTTCCATTTGCAGCAACTTCTCGCGCTCGCCTTGCATCAGCTTGGACACCGGGATGCCGGTGGCGCGCGCCACCACCTCGGCGATTTCTTCAACGCCCACCATGGTGCGCAGCAGTTGCGGCTTGCCGCTGGCCTTGCCGGCTTTGGCCTTGCCCTGCTCAGTCGACTGCGCCTCGGCGAGCTTTTTTTCCAGCTCGGGCAAGCGTCCGTACTGCAGCTCGGCGACCTTGTTGAAGTCGCCCTTGCGTTTGAGATCCTCGATCTGGAAGCGGATGCGGTCGATCTCTTCTTTCACGTGTGCCGATCCTTGTGCGGCGGCCTTCTCGGACTTCCAGATCTCGTCGAGGTCAGCGGCTTCGCGCTGCAGCCTGACGATTTCTTCTTCGATCAGATCGAAGCGCTTTTGCGAGGCCTCGTCTTTTTCGCGGCGCACGGCTTCGCGCTCGATTTGCAGCTGGATCAAGCGGCGGTCGAGCTTGTCCATGGCCTCGGGCTTGGAGTCGATCTCGATCTTGACCTTGGCTGCCGCCTCGTCGATGAGGTCGATCGCCTTGTCGGGCAAAAAGCGGTCGGTGATGTAGCGGTGGCTGAGTTCGGCCGCAGCCACGATGGCCGGGTCGGTGATCTCCACACCGTGGTGAACCTCGTACTTTTCCTGCAGCCCGCGCAAGATGGCGATGGTGGCTTCGACCGTGGGCTCGCCCACCAAGATCTTCTGGAAACGACGCTCGAGCGCAGCGTCTTTTTCGACGTACTTGCGGTACTCATTGAGCGTGGTCGCGCCGATGCAGTGCAGCTCGCCGCGTGCGAGCGCCGGCTTGAGCATGTTGCCCGCATCGATCGCGCCTTCGGCCTTGCCCGCACCCACCATGGTGTGGATCTCGTCGATGAAGACGATGGTCTGGCCTTCGTCTTGGGCCACTTCCTTCAGCACCGACTTGAGCCGCTCCTCGAACTCGCCGCGGAACTTGGCGCCGGCCAAAAGCAGCGCCATGTCAAGCACCAGCACGCGCTTGTTCTTGAGCGAATCGGGCACCTCGCCGGCGACGATGCGCTGCGCCAGGCCTTCGACGATGGCGGTCTTGCCCACGCCCGGCTCGCCGATGAGCACCGGGTTGTTCTTGGTGCGACGCTGCAGCACCTGAATGGCGCGGCGGATCTCGTCGTCGCGGCCGATCACCGGATCAAGCTTGCCCTGACGGGCGCGCTCGGTCAGGTCGAGCGTGTACTTCTTGAGTGCTTCACGCTGGCCTTCGCCTTCGGCGCTGTCCATCTTCTGGCCACCGCGCACCGCGTCTATCGCGGTCTCGAGCGACTTGCGCGTGAGGCCGTGTTCCTTGACCAGCGGGCCGATCGGCGACTTGCTGTCGCATGCCGCCAGCAAGAACATCTCGCTGGCAATGAACTGATCGCCGCGCTTGAGCGCTTCTTTTTCGCAGGCCTGCAGCAACGCGCCCAGATCGCGGCTGGTTTGCACCTGCTCGCCGCCTTGCACCTGCGGCAGCTTTGACAGTTCGGCCTCGAGCGCGGCTTGCAACTTGGCCGCGTTGACACCGGCGCGCGACAGCAAGGCCTTGGGGCCGTCGGCTTGCATCAGCATCGCCAGCAACAGGTGCACCGGTTCGACATAGGGGTTGTCGCGGCCGTTGGCCATGCTCTGGGCGTCGGACAACGCCGACTGGAAGGTGGTGGTGAATTTATCGAGACGCATCGTTGGGTTCCTCCGGTTGCATCGAAGGTGAGGGGCTGGCTTCGCATTTCAAGGCAAGACGCGCAGCCAGTAATGACGCGGATCAATGAAGGCGAGCGCACTGCTAGCATCAAGTTGCCGAAGATTCTTTGAAATACTCAAATATCTGCAAAACATGAGCATCGTCATCCTCAATTGGGCAAAAGGTGAAAATGATCCCTTCACCTATTTCAACGATCGCCTCAAGAGGAGTTTCGAGCAGATAGGTCGCACCACGCGAATCATCGGCATCGATGACCAAATGGTCCCCAACCTTTTCGATGCGCACGCCAAGGGCACCGGCATCGAGTTCATATTCACCTGGCAGGGGTTGGGCTCGCGATTGACCAGCCTGTGGGATGAATTGAAGATTCCCTTGCTGTGCTATCACGGCGACCACCCTTGCTACCAGATTGAAAATCACAGTCCGGCATCGCCTTGGGTGCGCCACATTTACGCGGTGCCTTCTTTCGCGTTATTTGCAAACACACATATTCCGCGCAAGAAAGAGGCAACCTACTTTCCCACACCCATCTTGTTTGACGACAAGGTCAAGGGGAATTTTGCAGGCGACCATTTTGTGCTGCCGAAAAACATGGACGACAACCGATTGACCATGGGCGTCTGGCGCAATATCCCGGAGCGCCAACTTTCGAGATTTCTGCTCGATGCCGCGGGTGCTGTCATTTCAGAATTCAAAAGTGGCAACCACGTCATCCATCACGACGTGATCGAATCGTTGCTGACACCCGATCTGCTTTCCAATTTGCAGCACGAACTGCGCAGTGATTCGCACGGCGCGGTGCGGATGCTGCTTCATTTTCTGCTCGATCCGATACACCGAAATGCCATATCAGAAAGCATCATCCACGAGCTTGCTGACATTCCATTGAAAATATATGGGCGAGGCTGGGATCGATTCAAGGCCATTGAAAATAGAAACCATGAATTTCTGAGCTTCAACGCGGTATCCGACAACGCGTTCCAGTTCGCCTCGAACTACGGCATCGTCGATGTCGCACCGATTTGCGACTCCTTGCACGACAGAACCCTGCGCGCCATGGGCAACAAATCGGGTTTTCTGGTGGGGTCGGATTGGCCCCATGTTTCGCTGCTGGGCAAAGACTTCAGCGATGTGTTTTTCGATGGCTCTTTGGGCACCTTGAGAAGCCGCGCCGAGCAGGTGCTGGCCTCACCCCAGGCGCATCGCCAACGCTGTCAGGAGTTTGCGTCGAGGTATCACGCCCAGTTTTCGGTGTTCAGCTTCGTCAAATATCTGGAGTCCGTCGGTCAGGCGACTCATTGATCCTGAGCAGATGGACGCTGCGACTGATCGACTGCAGATTCAATCCAACACGCTCGCAAAGGATGGAAAAACTGAGTCGAGAGTGAATGCTGATGTGCCCATTGCGGGGCGAAACAAACCACCAGGAAAAATCATTTCCGTCCATCAACTCGGTGCCGATGAGCACCGTCGATTCGGTTGATGCCTTCAAATGGCTTTTGAGCTGAACCAGCCACGCATATTGATCGCTGTGCGGCACATGCTCGATCACCTCGAATGAGGTGATCAGGTCGTAGTCAGTGTCGGTATCGGCACCGGGTTCATGGTACGCATCGAGGCTGTCGGCGCGAAACCCGAATCCGGTCAATTCCGCAGCAAACAGGCCGCGGCCGCCCCCGAAATCAAGCACCTTGACGGTATCTTTCTCACGCCAGAAAAGTGCGGCGACCATCGCGGCATTTCGTTTGGGGCGTTCTTCAAGGAATGGCGGATCACCGATGACGTAATCGTCGTTGTAGATGTGCCGGATGAAGTCTTCCCGGCCCCAGCCGTCAAACGCCACGCTGAACACGAAACCGCAGGACTCGCACAAGTGGTACGAAATGACCTGCCCATGGTCCTTGTACAGACGCCGACCGGCAAAGAAATCACCGCCTGAAATTCCGAAGTCCTTCTCGCCGAGAAAGCTCAGATTCAACCCACCACACACGGTGCACTGCGATGGCACGGCGTGATTCAGATACAGCATCAAATTCCTTTGTCTGATCAGCCCGCAGCAGTGGCGGTATCAGCCGTCGAGCCCGCGACCACCCAGCGCACGGCCACGAAGGCCACCGTCATGCAAAACGCCAGGTAGATCGCCAGCGGCATGGGCGTGCCGTGTGAGAACCAGGCCATCAGCGCACTGCTCACGCAGCCCATGAGGATTTGCAGACAACCCAGCAAGGCACTGGCTGCTCCGGCACGCTCGCGAAATGGCCGCAGGGCCAGGGTCACACAGTTGGCGAACACCACGCCCGCTGCAAGGTAAGTGATGCAAAACGGCACGGCCACGGCCCACAGCGTGATCGGGCCCATCAACGACAGCACCAGCATCACAAAGGCGCCGAACAGCGACAGCCACAGGCCGGCCTTGACGAGATTTTCTTCGTCGTGCTTCTTGAGCAACACGGTGTTCAGCAGGTTTCCGACGAGGTAGAAGACGGCGGTGACCATGATGACCAGACCGTACTGTTCCGGTCGCAGCCCCAACTGCTTTTCGTACAGGATGGGCGAGGCCGCCATGTAGGCCGCCGAATGGCTGAAGAACATCGCCGGCACGATCATGTAGCCGACGTACCAGCGGTTTCGCAGCAGCATGCCCATGGACGCAAACATCTCGGCCCAGCTGAACCTGGCGGTGGAGCCTTTTCGGGTTTCGGGAAGAAAGACGAATGCCAGTGCAAAACAGGCCAGCGTGAACACGAAGATGATCAAAAAATTGGACTGCCAGTTCAGGTAGTCCTGCACATAGCCGCCGGCCACCGGGGCGATCATGGGCACCAGCGCCCAGGCGATCGACAGCCACACCGACACCTGCGCCAGCCGCTTGCCCTCGCAGGTGTCGCGTGCCACCGCCCTCGGAATGACCAGACAGGCGCCCGCCGCAAAACCCTGAAGCAGCCGCCCGACGAGCAGCTGGGCGATCCCCGTCGCAAAGAAGCACACCGCCGATCCCAGCGCGTAAAGCAACAGGGCCGGAAGAATGACCCTGCGCCGTCCCAACGCGTCCGACAGCGCGCCGTAGAACAGCTGCGACACCGCCATGCTCAGCAAAAACAGGCTCAGCGACAGCTCGATGTATTGGGGTGCCACGCCCAGTTCGCTCGACATGGCGCTGAATGAAGGCAGGTACAAATCAGCACCCACCTGACCCAGGATCACGAAGGTGATGGCCAGCGGGATGACTGCGCGGCTCATGCGCGCGGGCTCAGCGGCCATAAGGCAGCGATTCGATCAGCCGGAAGCCCACAGCACAAAACAGCAGCGCGCCGAGCAAGTGGGCCAGCGCGTGCGCAACCGCCCAGCCGAAGTCGCCACGATGCAAAAAGCTGAGCGACTCGCCGGAAAACGCCGAAAAGGTGGTCAGGCCACCCAGAAATCCGGTGACGAGCAGCAGCCGCAGCGTTTCGTTGGGCATGCGTGCAAACCACGCCAGTGCCATGCCGATCAGCAAGCCGCCCACGCAGTTGACCACCAGCGTGCCCAGCGGAAGGCCTTCCCAGCTTTCGTTGAGCCACAGCTGCACCCGCCAGCGCGACACGCCACCGACCGCCGACCCCACGGCGACGGCGAAGATCTGGATCCAGGGAACGGACTGCATCATCGAGCGGCCTCAGGGTTGGCAGGATCGGTCGGGTTCCAGCGCGCCAGCGCCGCGTCGTCGCTCACCCGCGCATCGACCCAGTGCGTGCCCTGCGGCGTGGTTTCCTTCTTCCAGAAGGGTGCTGTCGTCTTCAGGTGATCCATCAGGAACTCGCAGGCCGCAAACGCCGAGCCTCGGTGGGCTGAGCTCACCGCCACGAGCACGATCTGATCTTGCGGCTGCAGCAAGCCCACGCGGTGGATGATGCGCACGCCGCGGATGTCAAAACGCGCGCGGGCCTCGGTCAGCGCGGCCTCGATCGCCGTCTCGGTCATGCCGGGGTAGTGCTCAAGTTCCATCGCACTGACGTCGCTGCCGTCGTTGCGGTCGCGCACGCAGCCCACAAACGCCACCACCGCGCCCACTGCGGCATCGCCCGCGCGCAGCGCTGCGACCTCGACGCCGAGATCGAAATCCTCGGTCTGGATGCGGATGCTCACGACGCGCCCTGACCTGGTTTCAGCCGCCGGTCAGTGGCGGAAAGAACGCCACCTCGGCGCCTTCGGTGACCACCGCGGACTCTTCGCAGATCACGTGGTTCAAGGCGCAGCGTCGGCCCTGACCGCGAACGAGAGCACGGGCATGGTTGGCGCTGCCAGCCATCAACCGGTCACGCAGTTCACCCACGGTGATGCCGTGCGGCACATCGATCACCTCGTGCTCGCCGAGCACCTCGCGGATGGCCGCGAAATAACGCAGGTTGACCTTCATGACAGCAACTGCGCAAAGTCGAGGTAGCGCACCGTGTCGCCCGCACGGATGACACCGCCCTCGGGGTTGTCGACCAGGCCGTCAGCCCACACGGCTGAGGTGAGCACGCCTGAGCCCTGGTTCGCAAACAGGTCGAGGCCGCCCTCAGGGTTACGCCGCACGCGCAGGAACTCGCGCCGCCGATCGGGACGCGGCCAGTCGAAGTCGGCCCGCATCGGCAAGCTGTGCGGCAACACATTGGCTGCACCTTGCAAGCGCAGCAGCAAGGGCCTGACCAAGAGCAAGAAGGTCACAAAGCTCGACACCGGGTTGCCCGGCAGCCCGACGAACCAGGCGTGGGAAGGCGCAGCCTGTGGCAAGTCGCGGCACACCTGCCCGAAGGCCAGCGGCTTGCCCGGCTTGATGGCCATTTGCCACAGGTCGAGCTGCCCCTCGGCCGCCACGGCAGGCCGGATGTGGTCTTCGTCGCCGACCGACACACCGCCGCTGGTGACGATCAGGTCGTGATCGCGTGCGGCCGCGCGCAGCGCTGTGCGGGTTGCATCGAGCCGATCGGGCACGATGCCCAGATCAGTGCAGCAGCAGCCCAGCGACTCGATCAGTGTCTTCAGGGTGTAGCGGTTGGAGTTGTAGATCGCACCGGGCTTCAAGGGCTCGCCCGGCATCACCAGTTCATCGCCGGTGGACAGCAAGGCCACGCGAACACGCGGGGTCACCTCGAGCGTGGCCGCGCCCACCGAAGCCGCCAGACCCAGCGCCTGCGGCGTCAGACGCGCACCGCGTGGGAGCACCACCGCACCCGTGGACACGTCTTCGCCACGGCGGCGTATCCACTGGCCGGCCTGCGGCACGGTGTCGATGCGCACGGCGTCGCCATCGAGCGCGGCGCACTGTTCCTGCATCACCACGGCATCGGCGCCTGGAGGCACTTGCGCACCCGTGAAGATGCGCGCAGCCGTGCCCGGCTGCAAAGGCAAAGCCACGGCGCCAGCTGCGATGCGCTGGCTCACCGGCAGGCTGACACCTGCGGCGCTCACATCGGACGCACGCAAGGCGTAGCCATCCATCGCGGTGTTGTCGGCGGGCGGCACATCGATCAGGCTGCACAGGTCGGCAGCCAAAACGCGACCGCGCGCCTCGAAGGTCGAGACCCGCTCAGCCGCTTCGATCGGAAACGGCGCCACCGCCTGCAACACCCGCTCGAGCGCCTCGTCAAGCTTCATCAAGGGCGGGCGCGTCACGGTGGCAACCGGCTTCGTCAAACGTGATCGACGAGGTAGGCCTTGACCTGCTGCACATCCGCCGGCATCACGGTGAAGCGCTTGGGCAGGTCTTCGATGCCGACCATCGAGGCCGGGCGTTCGGGCTGCAAGCCGATCGCCTCGACGATGGTCTCGGCGAATTTGGCCGGCAGCGCGGTCTCGAGCACGATCATCGGCACACCCCAGTCGAGGTGCTCGCGTCCGACCTTCAACCCATCGGCGGTGTGGGTGTCGATCACCACGCCAAAGCGGTGATGGGTGTCGCGGATGGTGGCCAGCCGGTCGGCGTGGGTGCTGGTGCCCGAGACAAAGCCAAAGCTCGCGGTGCGCGAGAACTCTTCGTCGCTGACGGTGAACGAGCCGTGCTGCTCGACATCGGTCTTGAACAGCTGCTTCGTGCGCGCACCGTCGCGGCCGAGCAGGTCGAACACGAAGCGCTCGAAGTTCGACGCCTTGGAGATGTCCATCGACGGGCTGGAGGTCTCGTGCGTCTCGGCGCTGCCGCGCACGCGGTAGGTGCCGGTGCGAAAGAACTCGTCGAGCACGTTGTTCTCATTGGTGGCAAGCACCAGATGACGGATCGGCAAGCCCATCATGCGCGCCACGTGGCCTGCGCAGATGTTGCCGAAGTTGCCAGAAGGCACCGCGAAGTTGACCGATTCATCGTCGTATCGCGTGGCCTGGAAGTAGCCGGCGAAGTAATAGACGACCTGAGCCAGCAGCCGCGCCCAGTTGATCGAGTTGACCGTGCCGATGTGATGGCTGCGCTTGAACTCGAGGTCGTTGGAGACCGCCTTGACGATGTCCTGGCAGTCGTCGAACACACCTTCGATGACCAGGTTGTGGATGTTGGGGTCTTGCAGGCTGAACATCTGCGCCTGCTGGAACGGGCTCATGCGGCCCTTGGGGCTGAGCATGAACACGCGAACGTTCTTCTTGCCGCGCATGGCGTATTCGGCCGCGCCGCCGGTGTCACCCGAGGTGGCTCCCAGGATGTTGAGCGTTTCGCCTCGGCGCGCGAGTTCGTATTCGAACAGCTGGCCGAGCAGCTGCATGGCCATGTCCTTGAAGGCCAGCGTCGGCCCGTTGGACAGCGCCTGCAGGTACAAGTCCACGCCTTCGGGCGTGTTCGCCGCGCGGTCGAGCGGCTTGAGCGGCGTGATCTCGGGCGTGCCGAACACCTCGGCCGTGTAGGTGCGCGCAGTCAGCGCGCGCAGGTCTTCGGCCGGGATGTCGTCGATGTACAGCGACAGGATCTCGAACGCGAGCTCGTGATAGGCCAGACCACGCCAGCGCGCCAGCGTGGCCGCGTCGATGCGCGGGTAATGCGTGGGCAGGTAAAGCCCGCCATCGGGCGCCAGGCCCTCGAGCAGGATCTCGCAAAAACTGCGCAGCTCGGCGTGACCGCGGGTGCTTTGGTACTTCAAGCGATCGCTCCTGGGATGTGTGCGCGGTTCAACTGAGTTCTTCCTTGCGGATGCGCACGATGGGCGCCAGCACCGTGGGCAAGGCCTGCATCTGCGCGATGGCGCAGTTCATCTCGGATTCGATGGTGTCGTGCGTGAGGATGATCACATCGGTATGCGACGACACCGCGCCGGGCTGGGCCTCGTTGGGCCGCTGCAGCAGCGCATCGATCGAGATCGCGTGCTCGGCCAGGATGCCGGCAATGCGTGCCATGACGCCGGCCTCGTCACTCACCTGCAGCCGCAGGTAGAACGCGGTGACCGTCTGCTCCATCGGCAGCACCGGCGTGGCGGCCAGCGCGTCGTGCTGGAACGCCAGATGCGGCACGCGGTGATGCGGGTCGGCGGTGTGCAGCCGGGTGATGTCGACCAGATCGGCAATCACCGCCGAGGCGGTCGGCTCGGAGCCCGCGCCCTTGCCGTAGTACAGCGTGCTGCCCACCGCATCGCCTTGCACCATCACCGCGTTCATGGCGCCTTCGACGTTGGCGATCAGCCGCTTCGATGGCACCAGCGTCGGGTGCACGCGCAGCTCGATGCCGCCAGCGTCATCGCGCCGCTTGGTGATGCCCAGCAGCTTGATGCGGTAGCCCAGGTGCTCGGCGTAGCCGATGTCGGCCGCTTGCAGCGCGGTGATGCCTTCGACGTGCGCGCTGTCGAACTGCACCGGCACGCCAAACGCGATGGCGCTCATCAGCGTGAGCTTGTGCGCCGCGTCGATGCCTTCGATGTCGAAGGTGGGGTCGGCTTCGGCGTAACCGAGTGCCTGCGCTTGTTTGAGCACCACGCCGAAATCGAGGCCCTTGGCGCGCATCTCCGACAAGATGAAATTGGTGGTGCCGTTGATGATCCCGGCGATCCACTGGATGCGATTGGCGGTGAGGCCTTCGCGCAGCGCCTTGATGATGGGAATGCCCCCGGCCACCGCCGCCTCGAAGGCCACGACCACGCCTTTTTCACGGGCTGCCGCAAAGATCTCGGTGCCGTGCACGGCCAGCAGCGCCTTGTTGGCGGTGACCACATGCTTGCCGGCGGCGATGGCTTCGAGCACCAGGGTGCGCGCGATGCCGTAGCCGCCAATCAGCTCGACCACGATGTCGATATCGGGGTGAGCGACGATCTCGCGCGCATCAGCCACCACCTTGACGCCGTCACCCACCACCGCACGGGCGCGCGCGGTGTCGAGGTCTGCGACCATGGTGATTTCGATGCCGCGTCCGGCGCGACGCTGGATTTCTTCCTGATTGCGGCGCAGCACGTTGAAGGTGCCACTGCCCACTGTGCCTGCGCCCAAAAGGCCAACTCGAATCGGATTCATGAAAAGTGTGGGCACAAGGCCGTTGCGGTTCGGGTGAATGGGAATACAGCTGCGTCAGGCGCCAGCCGCAAAAAGCTCACTTGGCGTGGCGCTTTCGGTATTGCTCGAGGAAGTGCGCGATGCGACGGATCGCCTCGGCAAGATCATCTGAATTCGGCAGAAACACCAGCCGGAAGTGATCCGACTGCGGCCAGTTGAAGCCACTGCCCTGCACGATCAGCACCTTCTCGGCCGCCAGCAGTTCGTAGGCAAACTGCTGGTCGTCGGCGATCGGGTACATCTCGGGATCGAGCCGGGGAAACATGTAGAGCGCGGCTTGCGGCTTGACCACGCTGACACCAGGAATCTGGCTCAGCAGCTCGTAGGCCAGATCGCGCTGCCGGCACAAGCGACCACCGGGCGCCACCAGATCGCGGATGCTTTGGTAACCACCGAGCGCCGTCTGGATCGCCAGTTGCCCTGGCGTGTTAGAGCACAGCCGCATCGACGCCAGCATGTTCAGGCCTTCGATGTAATCGGCGGCGCTGGCCTTGGCACCCGACACCACCATCCAGCCGGCGCGGTAGCCGCATGAGCGGTAGTTCTTGCTCAGGCCGTTGAAGGTGACAAAGAACACATCGTCGGCCAGCGACGCGATGCTGGTGTGGGTGGCGCCGTCGAACAGCGTCTTGTCGTAGATCTCGTCGGCGAACACGATGAGCTGGTGTTCGCGCGCCACCTCGACGATCTCGAGCAGCACGCTGTCGGGATACAGCGCGCCTGTCGGGTTGTTCGGGTTGATGATCACGATGGCCCGTGTGCGTGGCGTGATCTTGCTGCGGATGTCAGCAATGTCGGGGTACCAGCCAGATGGCTCGTCGCACAGATAGTGAACGGCCTGACCGCCCGACAACACCACCGACGCCGTCCACAACGGGTAGTCGGGTGCCGGCACCAGCACCTCATCGCCGTCGTTGAGCAAGCCGTTCATGCTCATGGTGATGAGCTCGGAAGCGCCATTGCCCAGGAACACGTCATCGACGGTGACGCCGCGGACGTGCTTCTCCTGCATGTAGTGCACAACCGCCTTGCGCGGAGCGAACAGACCCTTGCTGTCGGTATAGCCGGCGCTGTGCGGCAGGTTGCGGATCATGTCCTGCACGATCTCTTCGGGTGGCTCCAGGCCGAACACCGCCAGATTGCCGATGTTGAGCTTGATGACCTTTTGCCCCTCTTCTTCCATCTGCCTGGCCTTGTCCAGCACCGGACCACGGATGTCGTAGCACACGTTGGCGAGCTTGCTCGACTTGCTGACAGCTTTCAAAGGGATCTCCACACACCGCGCCATCGCGACGCGAAGCCTACAATTTTACGCCGCACGCCCCTGGAGTCGATGAGCTTGAAACTGCACGCAGAACGCATCGAAGGCACCAACGCGATCGCACGCCACGGCGCGGCCGGCGTGGTGGTCAATGGCGTCACACACACCGCGAATGTCGTGGTCCCCTGGAAGGGTTTGGTGTCGCCGTGGTCTGCCCAAGGCTTCGAGCTGCTGAGCGCCGAGCACTTCGCCGAGCTGGCGGCCCACGAGCCGGAGCTGATCATTTTTGGCAGCGGCTCGCGTTTTCGCTTTCCGCCCGCAGCGTGCCTGCGGCCGCTGATCGACAAGCGCATCGGCATCGAAACCATGGACACGGCGGCGGCCTGCCGCACCTACAACGTGCTGCTCGCCGAAGGCCGTGCCGTGCTGGCCGCCTTGCTTTTCGAGGGTTGACACCGTTCAAATTTCAACCCCTTGAGCGGCCTGAGCAGCCCGTATAATTCCGGCTTCCGCCCGCGCTGGCGATTCCCCTTGAAAATCCATGACGCCAGCACTGAACAAGCCCCTCCCAGAATTTGAAGCTTTCGCCACCGGAGGGGTGAAGTTCACGCCTCAGGCGTATGCGAACAAGACGGTGGTCCTGTATTTCTACCCCAAGGACAACACCCCAGGCTGCACGACCGAGGCGATGCAGTTCCGTGATCACCACAAGCAGTTCCTGAAAGCCGGCGCGGTGGTGTTCGGTGTGTCTCGCGACAACATGACGTCGCATGACAAGTTCAAGCAAAACCTCGAACTGCCCTTCGAGCTGATCGCCGACACCGAAGAAAAGCTGTGCCACATGTTTGGCGTGGTCAAGAACAAGATCATGTACGGCAAGAAGGTCAAGGGCATTGAGCGCAGCACCTTCCTGATTGACGGCTCGGGCGTGCTTCGTGGCGAGTGGCGCGGCCTCAAGGTTGCGGGTCATGTCGAAGAAGTTCTCAAGGCCGCTGAGGCACTCACCAAAGAGGCTTGATCCGCGCGGCACGTGCCGCAAAACTCAAAACAAAGCCGGCTGCATCGCCGGCTTTTTTGCGCCCGATCGCAGTGTGTGTGGGGTCGGCCGGAGCGAGCCATCTGTCGCGATCGCGTGTGCATAATGTTTCATGCTTGGTCGCCAAAACCCGCACGAAGTCATCCCAAGCCGCACTCGGTTCCGTGCGGCTTTTTTGTTTTTCAGCTCATCCAACGTTGCACCACCCCATGCCACTTCCCAAGCCGCCTGCAAAACGTGCCGCCCAGTTGTCCGTGGTCGACTTTGAGACCCAAGTCGCGCCCAAGCCGAACAAGCGATCGGCGCCAACCCACAAGTCTGTTGAACCGGCATTGGTTGCCGAGTTGCAAACCGCAGACACCTCCCTGACACATCGTGCGGCGGCAGCACAAGCGCCGGTGAAGCCCGCATCCGCGCAGCGCCCTGAGGCCAAGGTTCGCGCGCCCAAGCCTCGCGGCACCGGCCCGGCCAAGCTGTTCGTGCTAGATACCAACGTGCTGATGCATGACCCGATGAGTTTGTTCAGGTTTGACGAGCACGACATCTACCTGCCCATGATCACGCTCGAGGAACTCGACGGTCACAAAAAGGGCATGACCGAGGTGGCGCGCAATGCACGCCAGGTCAGCCGCGACCTCGACGCCTTGGCCGCCCACATGACGTCGCGCGACATCAACGGCATGAGCGAAGGGCTGGCGCTGTCGCGCACCGGTCACCGCGAAGCCGCTGGCAAGCTGTTCTTCCAGACCAACCTGGTGAACGTGACGCTGCCGGCTGGCTTGCCACAGGGCAAGGCAGACAACCAGATCCTGGGCGTGGTGCAGGCATTGCGCGAGCAGCAACCCGGCCGCACGGTGGTGCTGGTGTCGAAAGACATCAACATGCGCATCAAGGCGCGTGCGCTGGGTCTGCCGGCCGAGGACTACTTCAACGACAAGACGCTCGAAGACGGCGACCTGCTTTACACCGGCGTGCTGCAGTTGCCCAGCGACTTCTGGGACAGCCATGGCAAGACCATGGAAAGCTGGAACCAAGGCGGCTTCACCTATTACCGCATCACCGGGCCGATGGTGCCGGCGCTGTTGATCAACCAGTTCGTGTACCTGGAAGCGCCCGGCGCCGCGCCGCTGCACGCCAAGGTCACCGAGATCACCGGCAAGACGGCGGTGCTGCGCACGCTGCGCGAATACACCCACGCCAAGAATGCGGTCTGGGGCGTGACCGCACGCAACCGCGAGCAGAACTTTGCGCTCAACCTGTTGATGGACCCGGAGTGCGACTTCATCACGCTGACCGGCACGGCAGGCACCGGCAAGACGTTGATGACGCTGGCAGCAGGACTCAGCCAGGTGATGGACGATCGCCGCTACACCGAGATCATCGTCACCCGCGTGACCGTGCCGGTGGGCGAAGACATCGGCTTTCTGCCCGGCACCGAGGAAGAAAAGATGGGCCCGTGGATGGGCGCGCTCGATGACAACCTCGAGGTGCTGTCCAAGACCGACGGCGGCGCCGGCGAATGGGGGCGCGCCGCGACCAACGACCTGGTGCGCAGCAAGATCAAGATCAAGAGCTTGAACTTCATGCGCGGGCGCACCTTCCTCAACAAGTTCGTGCTCATCGATGAGGCGCAAAACCTCACGCCCAAGCAGATGAAGACGCTGATCACCCGCGCCGGTCCGGGCACCAAGATCGTCTGCCTGGGCAACCTGGCGCAAATCGACACGCCCTATCTCACCGAAGGCAGCTCGGGCCTGACCTATGCGGTCGACCGATTCAAGGGCTGGCCGCACAGCGGCCATGTGACGCTGGCGCGCGGTGAACGCTCGCGGCTGGCTGACTTCGCCAGCGAGGTGCTTTGAGGCACGCAGCCCCTCAAAGGCCGATCTCGGCGGCTCGCCAGTAGCTCGCAAAGCGCGGCACGCCCGACGGGGTGTGACCGCGGTGGGTGTAGGTGATCCAGCTGCCCACGGCAGGTGGGTGGCGGCGCTGCTCGTCGGTGAATCCGGTGCCGATGCGGAATTCGATGCCCGCCACGTTGCGCACCCGCAGCGCGCCCATCAGTCCGGCCAGCCGGCCACGCCCGGCCTCGCAGGCGAGCACCTGCGCTTCGGCATCATGCAGCGGCTTGAGCTTGAGCACCGCGGTGCTGCGTCCTGGCGCCCACGGCGCGTCGGCGCGGTGCAGCACCAGCCCTTCCCCGCCGCCTCGCACCACCGAATCCAGCCGCTGCTGCAAAGCCGCGCGATCGGCCATCACCTGTTGATCAACAGCCACCAGCGCCCTCGATGCCGATGCGCGCAGCAGCATCTCGATACGAGCCGCGCGTTGCGCAAAGCCGCCCGCCGCGCCCGGCAAGTCGAACACCATCAGCCGCAACGCACGCCACTGGGCATCGTCGGGCGTCGATCGCCGCGCGCTGGCGGACGTCACATCGAAGCGCCCTCGCCCGCCCCACAGCTCACCGTCCAGCGCGGTGTCGGGCCAGCCCTCGGTGAACCAAGCTGGCGCCGTCATCGCCCGGCCACTGCGAAATCGCAGGCTGCGCCCGTCCCAGATGGCGCGCACGCCATCGAACTTTTCGCTCACCAGGTAGCCGGCGGGATCCATGTCGGCCGGTGCCGGCGACAGCAACTCGATAGCCGGCGCGCCGGCATCTGCGGCGGCGGTTCGCACAGCAGCCCAAGGCGCCGCGGGCCACAGGCTGGCAACCGCCAGCAGCGCGCGACGGCGAGTGACAAGGGTCTGGAATTCAGTCATGGCGGCACTCCACATCGTTGAGGAGTCGCCAGTGTGTTCAAGCCACGGGTCCTGAACCATCCCCCTGAAGGGGTCGTCCCTTGGGGGGTGTGGAGCTTGCTCAGCCCACCAATGCCGCCCTGATCTGCTGCAGCGCTTGCGGGTCGTCCAGGGTCGTCAGGTCACCGGGATCGCGCTGTTCGCACAGCGCCTGTATGGTCCGGCGCAAGAGCTTGCCCGAGCGTGTCTTGGGAAGCAGGCCGACAAACAGCACGCGCGCCGGCCTGGCCACCGGGCCGATGCGGGCATCGACCAGTTTCATGATCTCGTCTTCGAGTCGACGGGCTGCCGGCTCCGTGCTGGCAGCCGATGCGTCCTTGAGCACCGCGAATGCCATCGGAACCTGGCCCTTGACCGCATCGGCCACGCCGACCACGGCCACCTCGGCGACAGCCGCGTGGCTGGCGACCACCTCTTCGATCTCGCGGGTACCGAGTCGGTGGCTGGCCACGTTGATCACGTCGTCGGTGCGCCCAAGAATGAAGTAGTAACCGTCGTCATCGCGCAGGCCCCAATCAAAAGTGCTGTAGACCCATCGGTCCGATTCCTGGGTCCAGTAGGTCTTGACGAAGCGTTCGTCGTCGCGCCAGACGGTCTGCATGCAGCCCGGGGGCAACGGACCGTCGATGGTCAGCATGCCCTTGCAGTTCGCTGTGGTGAGTTCTTCGCCGCTGGCCTCGTCGAGGATGCGCACCCGATAGCCATACACGGCAAAGCCCGGGCTGCCCGGCATGGCGCTCGCCTGCCCTGTGCCCTGGCTGAGCGCCAGGATGGGCCAGCCGGTTTCGGTTTGCCAGTAGTTGTCGATGACGGGCTTGCCCAGACACTCGGAAATCCAGCTCGACGTCGGCACGTCGACCGGCTCGCCCGCCAGGAACAGCCGGCGCAGCGAACCCAGGTCGTATTGCGTGAGGTACTTCGGATCCGACTTCTTGAGCACTCGGATCGCCGTCGGCGAGGTGAACATGACCGAGACCTGGTGCCGCTCGACCAGACTCCACCACACGCCCGCATCGGGCCGCGTGGGCAGGCCCTCGTAGACGATGGTGGCCATGCCGGCGATCAAGGGGCCATAGACGATGTAGCTGTGCCCGAGCACCCAGCCGATGTCGCTGCCGCTGAAGAAGGTCTCGCCGGGGCGGCCGTCGAAGATGTGCTTCATGCTCGCGGCCAGCGCCACGGCGTAGCCGCCGGTGTCACGCTGCACGCCCTTGGGTTTGCCGGTGGTGCCGCTGGTGTACAGGGTGTAGCTCGGGTGGGTGGCGTCGACCCACACGCAGGGCACCACCGCATCCAGGTGGGCCTGGCGCAGCGCCGCGTAGTCCTCGTCGCGGCCAGGCACCAGATCCATCGGGCACAGGCCGCGATCAACCAGCAGCACCTTGGCCGGAGGGTGCGCCGCCAGGCGCATGGCCTCGTCGAGCAGCGGCTTGTACGCAATCACCTTGCCCGAGCGGCTGCCGGCATCGGCGCTGATGATCACCACCGGCTGCGCGTCGTCGATGCGGGTGGCCAAGCTGGCACTGGCAAAGCCGCCGAACACCACGCAATGGATGGCGCCGATGCGCGCGCAAGCCAGCATCGCAAACACCGCCTGCGGCACCATCGGCAGATAGATCAGCACCCGGTCGCCGTGCTGCACACCCAATGACTGCAGCACCGCGGCCATGCGCTGGACCTCGGCATGCAGTTCGCCATAGCTGTAGATCAACTCCTGATCGGTCTCGGAGGAAGCCCAGATGAGTGCGCTCTGGTCGGCGCGTGCGGCCAGATGCCGGTCGACCGCGTTGTGACACAGATTGGTCTGAGCGCCCACGAACCATCTTGCAAACGGCGGGTTGCTGTAGTCGCAGACCTGATCGAAGGGCCGGTGCCAATCAATCAACGCCGCCTGCTCGGCCCAGAACGCATCGGGCTCATCAAGCGAGCGTTGGTAAAGACTCGAGTGGTCGATCAAAGCAGCCTCCTGCGCCGGCAGATGACCCGCCGACCTTGGATGTACCACGGGTGAGCGCTCACGCGACTCAGACTTTCACCACCAGACGGCCCCGCACCCGACCGTCCATCAGGTCGCGTGCGCGTTCAATGCAGTCATCGAGCGCGATGTCTTCGACCATGTCCTCGAGAAGGTTGCGGTCGACCTCTTGCGCCAGCCGATCCCAGGCCTCGCGCCTGAGCGACAGCGGCGCCATCACGCTGTCCACGCCGGCCAGCGTCACACCACGCAAGATGAAAGGCATCACGGTGGTCGGCAGATCCGAGCCCTGCGCCAGTCCGCAGGCGATGACGGTACCGCCTCTGCGGGTCTGGGCCAGCGCATTGGCCAGCGTGTGGCTGCCGACCGAATCCACCACCGCAGTCCAGCGCTCTTTCTGGAACGGCTTGCCGGGCGACGACAACTCGGCGCGATCGATCACCTCGGCCGCACCCATGCGCATCAAGTAGTCGGCCTGGGCCATCTTGCCGGTGGCCGCCACCACGCGATGACCCAGCCCTGACAACAACATCGTCGCCACGCTGCCGACGCCGCCGGTAGCACCGGTGACCAGCACCTCGCCATCGTCGGCCAACACGCCCAGACGCTCGAGTCTCATCACGGCCAGCATGGCGGTGTAGCCGGCCGTGCCCAGCGCCATCGCCTGGCGGGTGGTCAGCGTGCGCGGCAACTTGACCAGCCCATCGCCGTGCAGGCTGGCACGCTCGGCCAGACAACCCCAGCGCGCTTCGCCCAAGCCCCAGCCGTTGTGGATGAAGCTGTCGCCAGCCTGCCAGCCGGGATGGCTGCTCTCCAGCACGGTGCCCGCGCCATCGATGCCGGCCACCATGGGCCAGCTGCGCACCACGGGGCCGCGTCCGGTGATGGCCAGCGCGTCTTTGTAGTTGAGCGTGGAATGGGTCACGCTGGCGAGCACATCGCCCTCGGGCAGCCTGGCCTCGTCGATGGCCTGTACCGACGCCAACACGCCCGAATCGGTCTTCTCGAGCAAAAGCGCCTTGAACATGGAAACTCCTTTTATGGATCTTTGATGTTCGCATCACCTCATTTCGACAACCTGACACCCACGCCGGTTGACGCTTGCGCAGGCCGTCGCCTATCCTGCGCGCCATGCTGAGCCGACGAGAGCCTCGCCCGTGGACCGTGGGTCTCGGTGCGGGCTTCAAGCGCTGCACTCGAGCCAGCCTTCTGGTGGCCTTGCTGGGCCCGGCGCTGGCGATGGCCGCCCCCGATGAGCGTCTCGATGCGGTGTCGCAGTTGTTGCTCGAACGCGGCCTGATCCCCGCCGATGCAGCCACCCCGAGCGCCCCCACCGGCCTGGCGCAGAAGTTTCGCGATGGCGCGTCCGACATGGTCATCACGGCCATGAACTTTCTCGGCGTTCCGTACCGACTGGGGGGCTCGAGCGGCGCCGGCGGTTTCGATTGCAGCGGGTTCACGCGCCACATGTTCGAGATGAGTCTGGGGCTGGTGCTGCCGCGTCGGGTCGACGATCAGGCCAGTGCGGCCGGCTTGGTCGAGGTGCAGCGCGATGAGCTGCGGCCTGGCGACCTGGTGTTTTTCAACACCCTGAAGCGCACGTTTTCGCACGTGGGCATCTACATCGGTGACGGCAAGTTCATCCACTCGCCGAGCACCGGCTCCAAGGTGCGTGTCGATGACATGCGCTTTGCCTACTGGAACCAGCGCTTCACCGGTGCGCGCCGTGCTGAAGCGCCCAACGAGTACCAGCCACCGGCTGCAACCGCCCCCGCCACCGGCCGCTGAGAGCCACCTCGCGCCATGTGCGGCGGGTGCCAGACCGCACAATGGTTTGATGCTTGAAGGCGCCGCTCACCGACCACTGACCGACGGCCTGGGCCGTCCCTTGCGCGATCTGCGCATCTCGGTCACCGACCGTTGCAACTTTCGTTGCAGCTACTGCATGCCCAAGGAGGTCTTCGACCGTCGTCATGTCTTTCTCGCCCACGAAGAACTGCTGAGCTTCGAGGAGATCACCCGACTCGCGCGCGTGTTCGTGGCTCAGGGGGTGCAAAAACTCCGCCTGACGGGTGGCGAGCCGCTGCTGCGAAAAGACCTTGAGCGACTTGTCGAGATGCTCAGCCGCTTGCGCACACCCGAAGGCCAAACGGTCGACCTCACGCTCACCACCAATGGCTCGTTGCTCGCGAAAAAGGCACAGGCGCTGCGCGATGCCGGTCTGAGTCGCCTCGCGGTGAGCGTTGATGCGATCGACGACGCGATCTTTCGGCGCATGAACAACGTCGACTTTCCGGTGGCCGATGTGCTCGAAGGCATTGAAGCAGCACGGCGCGCGGGCTTCGCGCCGATCAAGATCAACATGGTGGTCAGGCGCGGCACCAACGACAGCCAGATCCTGCCCATGGTCGAGCACTTTCGCGGCTCGGACGCGATCGTGCGCTTCATCGAGTTCATGGATGTGGGCACCACCAACGGCTGGCGCATGGACGAGGTGCTGCCCTCGGCAGAGCTCATCGCGCTCATCCATTCGCGGTACCCGCTCGAAACCCTGCAAGCCAACGAGACCGGCGAAACCGCCCAGCGCTGGCGCTACCGCGATGGCGCCGGCGAGATCGGGGTGATCAGCAGCGTGACGCGGGCTTTTTGTCGCGACTGCACCCGCTTGCGGCTGTCGACCGAAGGCCAGGTCTATCTGTGCCTGTTCGCGCACCGCGGACACGATCTGCGTGCGCTGCTGCGCAGCGGCTGCGACGATGAGCACATCGCCGCCACCGTCCGGCAGATCTGGCGCGGACGCGAGGATCGCTACTCCGAGCTGCGCGGCAGCAAGGCTGCGAACCCGGACACTGGCGAGCGGCGCATCGAGATGCACTACATCGGCGGTTGAGAGGAGTCCTTCTGGCCCGAAGGCCAGACCGGCCAGCGCCTCAGCGCCGGGCCAGTCGCTGCCAGGTGTCGACCACCGTGTCGGGGTTGAGCGAGATCGACAGGATGCCTTCATCGGCCAGCCAGTCGGCGAAGTCGGGGTGATCGCTCGGGCCCTGGCCGCAAATGCCGATGTATTTGTCCGCCGCACGGCAAGCCGCGATAACCTTCGAGATCAGCGCCTTGACGGCCGGGTCGCGCTCGTCGAAGTCACGCGCCAGCAACTCGAGGCCGGAGTCGCGGTCCAGGCCCAGCGTGAGCTGCGTCAGGTCGTTCGAGCCGATCGACATGCCGTCGAAGAACTCAAGGAACTGCTCGGCCAGGATGGCGTTGCTGGGCACCTCGCACATCATGATCAGGCGCAGCCCGTCGGTGCCACCCTTGGCGGCCCGCTTGAGTCCGCGCTCGGCGAGCATTTCGGTCACGCGCTCGGCCTGGCCCAGCGTGCGCACGAACGGAACCATGATCTCGACGTTGGTCAGACCCATGTCGCCGCGCACCCGCTTGAGCGCCTCGCACTCCATCGCGAAGGCCTCGCCAAACGCTTCGCTGATGTAACGCGAGGCGCCACGAAAGCCCAGCATCGGGTTTTCTTCCTCGGGCTCGTAGCGTGAGCCACCGATCAGCTTGCGGTATTCGTTGCTCTTGAAGTCGCTCAGGCGAACGATCACCGGCTTGGGCCAGAAAGCGGCAGCAATGGTGGCGATGCCCTCGACGAGCTTGTCGACGTAGAACGCACGCGGCGACGCGTGACCGCGCGCCACCGACTCGACCGCCTTTTTCAGATCGAGGTCGATGTTCGGGTAGTCGAGGATCGCCTTCGGGTGAACGCCGATGTTGTTGTTGATGATGAACTCGAGCCGCGCCAGACCGACGCCGCTGTTGGGCATCTGCGCAAAGTCGAACGCGAGCTGCGGGTTGCCCACGTTCATCATGATCTTGATCGGGCAGTGGGGCAGCTCGCCGCGCACCACATCGCTGACTTCGGTCTCGAGCAAGCCGTCGTAGATGTAGCCGGTGTCGCCTTCGGAGCACGCCACGGTGACCAGCGCGCCGTCCTTGAGCGACTCGGTGGCGTCACCGCAGCCGACCACCGCTGGCACGCCCAGTTCACGCGCGATGATGGCCGCGTGGCAGGTGCGCCCGCCGCGGTTGGTGACGATGGCGCTGGCGCGCTTCATCACCGGCTCCCAGTTGGGATCGGTCATGTCGGTCACCAGGATGTCGCCGGGCTGCACCGTGTCCATGTCGGCCAGGCTGTGCACGATGCGCACCGGGCCGGTGCCGATGCGCTGGCCAATGGCGCGCCCTTCGGCCAGCACGGTACCGGTGCCCTTGAGCTGGTAGCGCTGCTCGGCCTTGCCCTCGGACTGGCTCTTCACGGTCTCGGGGCGGGCCTGCAGGATGTAGAGCTTGCCGTCGCCGCCGTCCTTGCCCCACTCGATGTCCATCGGACGGCCGTAGTGCTGCTCGATGATCAGCGCGTACTGCGCCAGTTCGCTCACCTCGGCATCGCTCAGCGAGTAACGGTTGCGCTGCTCAGGCGCGGTGTCCACGGTGGTCACCAGCTTGCCGCTGGCAGCGCGATCGGCGGCGCTGGCAAATTCCATCTTGATCAGCTTGGAGCCCAGATTGCGCCGGATGACGGCGTGGCGGCCGGCGCGCAGCGAGGGCTTGTGCACATAGAACTCGTCGGGATTGACAGCGCCTTGCACCACGGTCTCGCCCAGTCCGTAGCTCGAGGTGATGAACACCACGTCCTTGAAGCCGCTTTCGGTGTCGATGGTGAACATCACGCCGGCTGCGCCCAGGTCGGAACGCACCATGCGCTGCACGCCGGCCGACAAGGCCACGTCGGCATGCGCGAAGCCCTTGTGCACGCGGTAGCTGATGGCGCGGTCGTTGTAGAGGCTGGCGAACACCTCTTTCATCTTGTGCAGCACCTCGTCGATGCCCACCACGTTCAAAAAGGTTTCTTGCTGGCCGGCAAAGCTGGCGTCAGGCAGGTCTTCGGCCGTGGCTGACGAACGCACCGCGAAGGAAGCGCCGGGATTGCCCGCGCTCAGCAACGCAAACTGGCTGCGGATGGCGCTGTCAAGGTCGGCCGGAAATGGCGTGTCCTCGATCCAGCGGCGGATCTGCGCACCGGCATCTGCCAGGGCGCGCACGTCTTCGGTGTTGAGCGTGGAAAGACGCTGCTCGATGCGAGCAGCCAGTCCGTCGTGCGCCAGAAACTGGCGAAAGGCATGGGCGGTGGTTGCGAATCCGCCGGGCACCCGCACGCCGGTGGCCGCGAGCTGGCTGATCATTTCACCGAGCGAGGCGTTCTTGCCGCCGACCGACTCGACGTCGCTCATCCTCAATGTCTCGAAGGGCACGACCAAGGCAGTAGCCATTGAATGGGTGGACATGTCAGTGCTCCGTGATGAGGAAATCGAGTTTACGGGCGAACTCCCTATCATCGACCGGACTCATTGCCCAAGCCCAAGCAACATGCCCAACCGCACAGTCTTCTTCGTCTCCGACGGCACGGGCATCACCGCCGAAACCTTCGGCAATTCGATCCTCAACCAGTTCTCGATTCGCCCGCACCATGTGCGCCGGCCCTTCATCGACACCGCCGACAAGGCCCATCAGGTGGTGCGCGAGATCAACCACGCGTGCGATATCGAGGGCCGCCGCGCCGTGGTCTTCGTCACCCTGATCGACGCCGAAGTGCAGTCCATCGTCAAGGCCAATTGCAAGGGCCTGGTGCTTGATTTGTTCAACACCTTCATCGAGCCGCTGGAAGCCGAATTCGGCATGACCTCCAACCACCGTGTGGGTCGGTTCAATGACGTGGCGAAGAGTCAGGAATACACCAACCGCATCGAGGCCATCAACTTCTCGCTGGCCCACGACGACGGGCAGTCATCGAAGAACCTGGATGTGGCCGATGTCATCCTGGTGGGCGTCAGCCGCAGCGGCAAGACACCGACCTCGCTGTACCTCGCCATGCAGCACGGCATCAAGGCCGCCAACTACCCGCTGATCCCCGAAGACTTCGACCGCGGTCACATCCCGCCGTGCCTAGCGCCCCACAAGGCCAAGTGCTTCGGGCTGACGATCGATCCGGTGCGTCTCAACCAGATCCGCACAGAACGCCGCCCCGACAGCAAATACGCGTCAATCGAGAACTGCCGCTACGAGGTGCGTGAAGCCGAAACCATGATGCGCCGTGAAGGCATCGCCTGGCTGTCGTCGACCCACAAGTCGATCGAGGAAATCGCCACCACCATCCTCAGCGACATCCGACCCGACCGGCTGATGTACTGATCTGCGCTGCCTGCGCGAGGTCGATATCCATGCAGCATTTCGAGGTGGTCATCATCGGCGCGGGCGCCGCCGGGCTGTACTGCGCGGCCATGGCGGGTCAGTTGGGCGCACGCGTGCTGCTCATCGACCACAGCGAGCGCGTGGCCGAAAAAATCCGCATCTCAGGCGGCGGGCGCTGCAACTTCACCAACCGCGACACCACGCCGGCGCAGTTCATCTCGGCCAATCCCGACTTTTGCCGCTCGGCGCTGGCGCGCCACACGCCGCAGGATTTCATCAACCTGCTGCAGCGCCACCGCATCGCCTTCCACGAAAAGCACAAGGGCCAGCTGTTTTGCGACGAGTCCAGCGAGGACATCATCCGCATGCTGCTGCGCGAATGCGAATCGGGTGGCGTCACGCGCTGGCAGCCCTGCGCGGTGGGCGAAGTGACGCATGGCGCCGGCGGCTTCGAGATCGGCACCGATCGCGGCGTGGTGCGTGCAGCGCGGCTGGTGGTGGCCACCGGCGGGTTGTCGATTCCCAAGATCGGCGCCACCGATTTCGGCTACCGGCTGGCCCGCCAGTTTGGCCACAAGATCATCGAGACCCGACCGGCTCTCGTGCCGCTGACCTTCGAGGCGCAGGCATGGCAGCCCTTCGTCGCTCTGGCGGGCCTGTCATTGCAATCGACGGTGCGCACCGGCAGCGGCAAGACGCGAGGCGAGTTCGCCGAAGACCTGCTGTTCACGCACCGGGGCTTGAGCGGTCCGGCCGTGCTGCAAATTTCGAGCTACTGGCGCCCGGGCACGCCGGTTGAAGTCGATCTGGCGCCCGAGCACGACCTGCAAGCTGCCCTGAGCACCGCCAAGCACGCCTCCAAACGCAAACTGTCCAACGAACTCGCCGATCTGCTGCCACGCCGGCTGGCCGACGCCTGGCTGGCCACGCAGCCCGGGGTGCTCGATCAGCCGTTGCCGCAGTGCCGCGACCGCGACTTGAGCGCACTCGCAAACAGTCTCAAGCGCTGGTCGCTGGTGCCCAGCGGCACCGAGGGCTACCGCAAGGCCGAGGTCACGGCGGGCGGCGTGGACACCCGCGACATCAGCTCGACCACGCTCGAAAGCAAGCGCGTCGCGGGCCTGCATTTCATCGGCGAAGTGGTCGATGTGACGGGCTGGCTGGGGGGCTACAACTTCCAGTGGGCGTGGGCCAGCGCAGCGGCTTGCGCCAAAAGCGTTGCCAAGCCTGTAGACGCTGGTTAGAATCTCGGGCTTCGCGCATGTGGCGCCTTCAATCTGGACTTTTTCAATACATGACTACGATTCGCGTGAAAGAAAACGAGCCGTTCGACGTGGCACTGCGCCGCTTCAAGCGCACCATCGAGAAACTCGGCTTGCTGACTGACCTGCGGGCCCGTGAGTTCTACGAAAAGCCAACGGCCGAGCGCAAGCGCAAGAAAGCAGCTGCCGTCAAGCGTCATTACAAGCGCGTTCGCAGCATGCAACTGCCCAAGAAGCTGTTCTGATCAGACTTCTGGCAGTCCCCAAGGGCCCGCTCATCGCGGGCTTTTTCTTTGTTCCCCTTGATCGAGTCCGCAGACCATGACGCTGAAAGACCAAATCACCGAGGACATGAAGACCGCCATGCGGGCCAAGGATGCACCGCGGCTGTTGACCATTCGGGGTCTGCTGGCCGCGTGCAAGCAGCGCGAGGTGGACGAGCGCGTGGTGCTCGATGACGCGGCGGTGATCGCCATCGTCGACAAGCTGATCAAGCAGCGCAAGGACTCGATCTCGCAGTTCGCATCGGCCGGTCGCACCGATCTGGTCGACAAGGAAACCGCCGAGCTGCAAGTGCTCGAGGGTTACATCCCGCAACGCATGAGCGCCGACGAGATCGCCGCCGAAGTGCGCGCCATCGTCACCGAACTGGGCGCTGCCGGGCCCGGCGACATGGGCAAGGTCATGGGCGCGGTCAAGACCCGGCTGGCGGGCAAGGCCGACATGGGCCTGGTGTCCGCCGCGGTCAAGCAGGCCCTCGCGGGTTGAACCCACCGAACCGAAAGCCAACCCATGAGCCTTCCTGATCTGCGACCCCTGAGCCCCGATCTGAGCGTGGCGCCACAACTCGATGCGGCGGCCATGGCAGCGCTGGCGGCTGCCGGCTTCAAGAGCGTGATCAACAACCGCCCCGACTTCGAAGGTGGCCCGGATCAGCCGCCAAGTGCTGCAATCGAGGCTGCTGCCAAGGCTGCCGGTCTGGCCTACGTTCACCTTCCGGTCAACCCGGCGGTGCAAAGCCCGCAGGAAGTGGCGCAGTTCCGCGAACTGCTGGGCACACTGCCCAAGCCCATCCTGGCGTTTTGTCGCACCGGAACGCGCTGCGGCAAGCTGTTCGCAGCCGCCCAGACCGCCTGAGGCTGCGCCGCCCATGATCGGGTTGTCGCGTCTCATCGATGGGTTGAGTGCGGCGATTGGTCGCTGGGTGTCGTGGCTGGTGCTGGCGTCGGTGTTGATCAGCGCAGGCAACGCGGTGGTGCGCAAGGTCTCCGACAACAGCTCCAACGCCCTGCTCGAAGCCCAGTGGTACCTGTTCGCCGCGGTGTTCCTGCTGGCTTCCGGGCGCACCCTGCTCACCCAAGACCATGTGCGCATCGACGTGCTGTCCTCGCGCTTTTCAAAGCGCACCCAGGTCTGGATCGAGGTCTTCGGCCTGCTCTTTTTTTTGCTGCCGCTGGTGGCCGTGGTGATCGTGCTGTCGTGGCCTCTCGTGGTGGGCGCTTTCGTCAGCGGCGAGGTGTCGAGCAACGCCGGCGGGCTGGTGCGCTGGCCGGTGATGGCCCTGCTGCCGCTGGGCTTCGGCTTGCTCGGCTTGCAGGGCCTGTCCGAACTCATCAAGTGCGTGGGCTATCTGCGCGGCGTGCTGCCTGAGCCTTCGGGCATCCGCGGCCAAGGCAGCAGCGCTGCGAAGGCCAAGCCATGACGGAGCTGCTGAGCGCCAACATGGCGCCGCTGATGTTCGCCTCGCTGGTGGTGTTTTTGCTGGTGGGCTTTCCGGTGGCGTTTTCGCTGGGCGCGTGCGGCTTGTTCTTCTCGCTGGTGGGCATCGAGATCGGCCTGTTGCCAGCCTCGCTGTTGCAAGCGCTGCCCTTGCGCATCTTCGGCATCATGCAAAACGACACGCTGCTGGCGATTCCGTTTTTCACCTTCATGGGCCTGATCCTCGAACGATCGGGCATGGCCGAAGAACTGCTCGACACCATAGGCCAGCTGTTCGGGCCGGTGCGTGGCGGCCTGGCCTATGCAGTGATCTTCGTGGGCGCGATGCTCGCGGCGACCACCGGCGTGGTGGCCGCATCGGTCATCTCGATGGGCCTGATCTCGCTGCCCATCATGCTGCGCTACGGCTACGACCGCCGTCTGGCCGCCGGCGTCATTGCCGCGTCCGGCACGCTGGCGCAGATCATCCCGCCGTCGCTGGTGCTGATCGTGCTGGCCGATCAACTCGGGCAATCGGTGGGCGACCTGTACCAAGGCGCGCTGGTTCCGTCGCTGATGCTCACCGGCCTGTACGTCGTCTACGTCGCGGTCGTCAGCGTCGTTCGACCGCAATGGGTGCCGGCGCTGCCGAGCGAGGCGCGCACCTTCGGCAGATTGCCAACGGGGGGCGGGAGCGCTTCGGGATGGGGCCCGGGCATCGCTGTGGTGTGGCGTGTGGCCCGGGTGATGGTGCCGCCGCTGGTGCTGATCTTTCTGGTGCTGGGCACGATCTTTCTCGGCATCGCCACGCCCACCGAAGGCGGTGCCATGGGTGCAGTCGGGGCACTGGTCATCGCTGTGGTCAACCGCCGGTTCAGCATGGATCTGCTGCGTCAGGCCATGGAGAGCACCGCGCGGCTGTCGTGCTTCGTGATGTTCATCCTGATCGGCTCCACCGTGTTCAGCCTGGCGTTCCAGTCGGTCGATGGCCCCAAATGGGTCGAGCACCTGCTCACGTCGCTGCCCGGTGGCGTGCTGGGCTTCCTGATCGTGGTCAACGTGATGATCTTTCTTCTGGCCTTCTTTCTCGACTTCTTCGAGCTGGCCTTCATCGTAGTGCCGCTGCTGGCACCCGTGGCCGTCGCTCTGGGCATCGATCTGGTGTGGTTTGGCGTGCTGCTGGCGGTGAACATGCAGACGTCTTTCATGCACCCGCCGTTCGGCTTTGCGCTGTTCTACCTGCGCAGCGTGGCGCCTGAAATCGAATACAAAGACAGCGTGACGGGCAAGAAGATCGCACCGGTCACCATCGGCCACATCTACCGCGGCGCCATCCCGTTCGTGCTGATCCAGCTGATGATGGTCGCGATGATCATCAGCTTTCCAGGCTTGGTGTCACGTCCCGACGACGTGGCTGCCAGCATCGATCCCGACGCTGCTTTGCAGCAGATGCAAGACGGTTCCGAGGCAGCCGATGCGGCCGCACAGGACGAGGTCGATGACCCGATGAAAGCCATGCAGCAGTCCATCGAAGCCGATCGTCAGAACGCCCCGGAATGACCCGGGGGCTGAGCCGTCAGATCTTCACGCCCTGCATGTAGCGATCGAAGCTGGCTTCTGCAAAGCGCGACCACAGGCCTTGCTCGCGCTGGAAGGCCGCATAGTCCTCGTGCACCTTGCGCCAGTTCGGGTTTTTCTCGTTCAGTTCGGCGTACAGCGCCATCGATTGCTTGTAGGCCTCGTCGAGCACGGGCTTGGGAAAAGCCAGCACCTTCACGCCATTGCTGATCAAGGTTTTCAACGCGGCCGGGTTCTTGGCGTCGTAGTTCGCCTGCATGTCGACGTGCACGAATGACGCTGCCGCTTCCACGATGGCCTTGTACTCGGGCGTCAGCGCCGCATAGGCCTGCGTGTTGACGAAGAAATCGAGTTCAGCGCTGCCTTCCCACCAACCGGGGTAGTGATAAAACGGCGCCACCTTGTACAGGCCGAGTTTCAGGTCGTCGTACGGTCCGATCCACTCGGCCGCATCGATGGTGCCCTTCTCGAGCGACTGGTAGACCTCGCCGCCCGCGATGTTCTGGGCCACACCACCCATGCGTTCGACCACCCGGCCGGCAAAGCCGCCGATGCGGATCTTCAGGCCCTTCATGTCGGCCAGAGACTTGATCTCCTTGCGGTACCAGCCGCCCATCTGAGCGCCGGTGTTGCCGCCCGGAAAACTGATCATGTTGTACTTGGCATAGAACTCGCGCATCAGCTTCATGCCGTTGCCGCGGTACATCCACGCCGTGAGTTGGCGCGAATTCATGCCGAACGGGATGGCCGCGCCGATGGCGAAGGTCTCGTCCTTGCCGAAGAAGTAATACGGCGCCGTGTGCGCCATCTCGACCGTGGCCGCCTGCACCCCATCGACCACGCCGAACGCCGGCAACAACTCACCGGCCGCGTGCACGCTGATCTGAAAGCGTCCGCCCGTCATGTCGCTGACCTTCTTGGCAAACACCTCGGCGCCGCCAAAGATGGTGTCCAGCGACTTCGGAAAGCTCGAGGCCAGCCGCCAGCGCAAGGTGGTTTGTGCGTGCACCACCGCAGGGGCCATACCGGCAGCCAGCACACCTGCGAGGCCACTGTGATGAATGAATCGACGTCGTTGCATCAAGAAAACTCCTGTGTGTTGGCGGCCCGAGGCCGATGTCAGCTGCCGGCGATTTTCATGGACTCGACCAGCACCGAGCCCATGGTTTTTCCACCCATGGTGTAAGCGTCGGCGCCCACCGCCACGATGGAGCGCAGCATGTCCTTCACGTTGCCGGCGATGGTGATCTCGTGCACCGGGTAGGCGATGCGCCCGCGCTCGACCCAAAAGCCCGCTGCGCCGCGCGAATAGTCGCCGGTCACATGGTTCACGCCCTGCCCCATCAGTTCGGTCACGAACAGGCCGCGGTCCAGCTTGCGCAGCATGGCGTCGAGGTCATCCTCCGGCCGCGTCAGGCGGCTGGTCAGCGTCAGGTTGTGCGAGCCGCCGGCATTGCCCGTGGTGCGCATGCCCAGCTTGCGAGCCGAGTAGCTCGACAGAAAGTAACCCTGGGCCACGCCGGCATCGACCACGCGACGCCCGCGCGTCACCACGCCTTCGTCGTCAAACGGCGCGCTGGACTTGCCGCGACGCAGGTGCGGGTCTTCGTCGATGTCGATGTGCGCGGCCATCACCGGCTGACCCAGGCAATCCAGCAAAAAGCTCGACTTGCGGTACAGCGCCCCGCCGCTGGTGGCCTGCACATAAGCGCCGAGCAGACCGGCGGCCAGCGTCGACTCGAACAGCACCGGAGCTTCGCGCGTCTTGATCTTGCGGGCCTTCAATCGCGACAAGGCGCGCTCGGCGGCATAGCGTCCCACCGCCTCGGGCGCGGCCAGGTCATCGGCCGAGCGCATCGAGCAATACCAGGCGTCGCGCTGCATGTCATCGCCGTCGCGACCTGGAAGCGAGGCGATCGGGGCCACCGACATCGAATGGCGCGAGCTGGCATAGCCGCCGCGAAATCCGCGGCTGTTGCCCGAGAAAAAGTGCGACTGCTGCGCCGACACGCCCGCGCCTTCGGAGTTGGTGATGCGCGCATCGACCGTCAGTGCCGCCTGCTCGCAGCGCATCGCGATCTCGGCCGCGCCCTTGGCATCGATGGCCCAGGGATGAAACAGATCCAGGTCCTTCAGCGCCGCCTTGGCGGTGACCAGATCGCGCTTGTCAGGCAGGCCGGCGGCCGGATCCTCGGCGGTGAAACGGGCGATGTCGTGCGCGGCACGCACCGTTTGCTCAAGGGCCGCAGGCGAAAAATCCGAGGTGCTGGCGTGGCCGCGCCGCTGTCCCACGTAGACCGACACGCTGATCGACTTGTCGCGATTGCGCTCGACGTTCTCGAGATCGCCCTTGCGCACCGACACCGACAGCCCGACGCCTTCGGACACCTCGGCGCTGGCATCGCTGGCGCCGATCTTCTGGGCCACGCGCAGCGCGTCCTCGACGAGTTGCTGAAAGTCGGCGCGCGAATAGGCAAACCCGGTGGATGACGACGGCAAGGTCTGGCTGGACATGGATGGGTGTGGGTGTTGAGTTGCGGCCTCGGCCGCCGATGGAGGGGGGCCGTGTGGGCCCGCGGGAGGCCAAGCGCTCGGCTCGAAACCTCGTGGCTATGATACCGACCGCCTTGTTCGCCGCGCCCGCGGCCCCCGCCTGAGGCCCCACCCCCGATGCCACCGATTGATTCCGAAGATCCGTCCGACGCGAGCGCCATTCCCGCGTGGCTGACACGTCCGAGCAAAACCCGCCGCAAGAAGGATTCGCACGACCTGCAAGACCTGGGCGAAGCGCTGGTGGCCATGCCCGATGGTCGGCTTGTCGACCTGCCGATGGACGAGAGCCTGCTCGACGCGATACGCCAGTACCGCGTCACCCGCACCCATGAGGGCCGTCGCCGACAGATGCAGTACATCGGCAAGCTGATGCGCCGCAACGATCCCGAACCGCTGCGCGAGGCGGTGGCCGCGATGGAACTCGGTCAGGCCAAGGACGCGCTGGCGCTGCACGACGCCGAACGCTGGCGCAACGAGCTGATCGCCAGCGACAGCGCCCTCGACACCTGGCTGGCCGATCACCCGCAAGCCGACGTGCAGCAGTTGCGCAGCCTGATCCGGGCCGCGCGCAAGGATGCGTCAGCGGCCCCCGAGCAGCGCAGCGGCAAGGCCTTCCGCGAGCTGTTTCGGTTTCTTCGCCAGAACCCCTCAGCCTTGGCGGCAGGCACCGACCCTGACGCTGACGACGACAACAACGACGACGACGAGCAAGACGAATGAGCGACGCCGCCCACGCCCCACTCGAGGCGGTGCGCATCGGCATCGTGTCAATCAGCGACCGTGCCTCGGCCGGCGTCTACGAGGACAAGGGCGTGCCGGCTTTGCAAGACTGGCTGGCCCGCGCGCTGCGCAATCCGGTGATCTGGGAAACACGGCTGATCCCCGACGACCAGGCCGGCATCAGCGCCACGCTGTGCGAACTGGTCGACACGGCCCGTTGTGATCTGGTGCTGACCACTGGCGGCACCGGCCCGGCCCCGCGCGATGTGACGCCTGAGGCCACGCTGGCGGTGGCGCACAAGGTGCTGCCGGGCTTTGGCGAGCAAATGCGCAGCATCAGCCTGAACTTCGTGCCCACCGCGATCCTGTCGCGGCAGGTGGCGGTGGTGCGCGGCGCGGCCTTGATCATCAACCTGCCGGGTCAGCCCAAATCCATCGCCGAAACCCTGCAGGGCCTGCCCGCAGCCACACCGGCCGTGCCAGGCATCTTTGCGGCGGTGCCGTATTGCGTGGACCTGATCGGCGGGCCGTGGATCGAGACCGACGCGGCGCTGTGCGTGGCGTTTCGGCCCAAGTCGGCGCAGCGACCCCAGCCCGCTTGATTCAGCTCGCCAGCGCGATCACTTGACCAGCCGGCTCAAGCCTGCGGCGTCGAACTGCTCGGTGGTTTGTGCGTCGGGTGGCACGCACGCCGTCGATGGCGCGTCGGTGCGCTGCGATCCGGACAGCGTCTCGATCGCCTGCCACAACATCGTGATCTGGTGCTCCTGCGCGGCGGCATGGTCGATGAGCGACTTCATCGCCTGGGCCACCGGGTCGTCGCCCTGCGTGATGCCGTAGGCCGAAAAGCCCAGCTTGGCCGCGGTCTCCTCGCGCTGTGCGTCCACCTGCGCATCGATCACCCGCGCCGGGTTGCCCACCGCCGTGGCGCCGGCCGGCACCGCCTTGAGCACCACCGCGTTGGAGCCGATGCGTGCGTTGTCGCCCACCGTGAAGCCGCCGAGCACCTGCGAATTGGCGCCCACGATCACCCCATGACCCAGCGTCGGGTGGCGCTTGGCGCCCTTCCACAGCGAGGTGCCGCCCAGGGTGACGCCTTGGTAGATGGTGCAGTCGTCGCCGACCTCGGCGGTCTCGCCAATCACCACGCCCATGCCGTGGTCGATGAACACGCGCCGGCCGATCTTCGCGCCGGGGTGGATCTCGATGCCCGAGAAAAACCGCCCGAGATGCGAGATGAAGCGCCCCAGCCAATGCAGGCCGCTCGCCCAGCAGCCGTGCGCCAGCCGATGGAACATCAGCGCGTGCAGCCCGGGATAGCAGGTGAGCACCTCGAATCCGCTGCGCGCAGCAGGGTCGCGCTCGAGGATGCAGGCGATGTCTTCGCGGAGGCGCTTGAACATGGATCGGTGGTGGGTGAGTCGTCGGGCAGTCTAGTCGCTGCGGTGAATGCGGCGCAGTGCGTCTCAACCTCGTTTTTGAACGGCCTTGGCGATGCCGCGCAGCAGGTGGATTTCTTCTTCGCTCACCTGCAGCCGGTTGAGCGCCTGGTGCAGCCGCGGCAGCAGCTTTTGCGGTTGCTGCGGGTTCATGAATCCGATCTCCACCAGCACCTGCTGCCAGTGGTCCAGCGCGCCTTGCACCGCCACCGCATCGGCCAGATGAGCGTCGGTGGTGCGCGGCAGCACGCCGAAGCCGCCCAGCGCCTGACGCCAGTCGTAGGCGATCAGCTGCACCGCCTGAGCCAGGTTGAGCGATCCGTAGCCCGGCGCGGTCGGAATGCTCAGACAGGCATGGCACTTGTAGACATCGTCGTTGCTCATGCCGTAGCGCTCGCAGCCGAACACGAAGGCCACGCGGTGCGCACTGGGTGCCAGGCTCGCAAACAGCTCGCGCGGCGCGTGGGTGGGCGGGCCGAAATCGCGCGGCGTCATGGCGGTCGCGCAGGCGTAGGTGATGCCGTCGAGCGCTTCGGCCAGCGTGTCGACCACGCGCGCACCGCCCAGCACATCGAGCGCGCCGCTGGCCAGTGAAATCGCCTCGGCCTTGTTCTTGACGTTGGGGTAGCGCGGTGCCACCAGCACCAGATCGCCAAAGCCCATCACCTTCATCGCCCTCGCCGTCGCACCCACATTGCCGGGGTGGCTGGTGCCCAGCAGCACGAAGCGGGTCGTGTCGGGCGGCAGATCAGGGTTTTCGAGTGGGGATGGCATGGGGCCCTCTAAACTCTTGATTATCGGAACGCCGTCCACACCGGCGCGTTTCGCGTCCTTTCGGGGGCCGCTCTTACTTCCCGCCAGCCCCCTCCACCCACCAAGGTTGCCCCATGTCGCAAGCGCTCCATCCCATGCTCAACATCGCCATCAAGGCGGCACGCGCGGCAGGAAGCATCATCAACCGGGCCTCGCTCGACCTCGACTTGCTCACCATCAGCAGCAAGGCGCCCAACGACTTCGTGACCGAAGTCGACAAGGCGGCCGAGAACGCGATCATCGACGTGCTGCTGCAGGCCTATCCCGGCCACGGCATCCTCGCCGAGGAGTCGGGCAGCGAGCGCGGCGCCAGGGACAGCGACTACGTCTGGATCATCGATCCGCTGGACGGCACCACCAACTTCATCCACGGCTTTCCGGTCTATGCGGTGTCGATCGCGCTGGCCTTCAAGGGCCAGGTACAGCAAGCGGTGGTGTACGACCCGTCGCGCAACGACCTGTTCTATGCCTCCAAGGGGCGCGGTGCCTTTCTCAACGACAAGCGTCTTCGCGTGTCCAAGCGCATCCGCATGAACGAGGCGCTGATCGGCACCGGCTTTCCGTTTCGCAAGGGCGACAACTTCAAGCGCTACGTGAAGATGTTCGAAGCGGTGATGCAAAACTGCGCCGGCCTGCGCCGCCCGGGGGCTGCCGCGCTCGACCTGTGCTACGTGGCAGCGGGCTACTACGACGGCTTCTTCGAGACCGGTCTGCAACCCTGGGACATCGCCGCCGGCTCGTTGATGATCACCGAGGCCGGCGGTCTGATCGGCAACTTCACCGGCGAGGCCGACTTTCTCTACCAGCGCGAAGTCGTCGCCGGCAACCCCAAGATCTACGGCCAGCTGGTGCACACGCTGGCGCCTTACACGCAAATCAGCCACGGCGAGGCGCTGGCGCCGCACGCCGGTGCCGCCGCCCCACTCAGCCCCGAAGCCGCGCTGGCCCTGTCGCTGGGCGCTGACGACGCGGCCGTCGCCCCTGAGGCGGCACCCACAGCCGAAGCCGTACCAGAAAAGAAAAAGGCCGTGCGCATCCGCAAGGCCGATCTGCCCAGCGCCGACGACGCGCCTTTTTGACCCCCGGCTGATGCTGCGGGCCGGTCCGCGCGGGCGCTGATTTCACTCAATCGGCGCCCTGTCCGATCGATCCAGAGCCTGCCGGGCGACTGCTGTCCGGCATGGCGCCACCAAGCGAGTAAGCGTGTTGACAACCGCTACACGCCCAACAACAAATCGTGTGCCGGTTGTATGGGAAAAAACAGGCGCAGCATCCGATGACGCTGATGCTGCGGCTGAGCGCCGTCAAGCCAGGGCGCTGACGATCGATGGGGTTGCCTCAGGGCCGGCGGCTCAATCCTCAAACAGCTCCGAATGCGTGCCCGCACGCACAAAGATGATGGCGTCGCCGTCCAGCCGGTAGATCAGCAGGAAATCGCCGCCGATGTGGCACTCGCGGTGATCGGCCCAGTCGCCCTTCAAGGGGTGGTCCAGCCACTCGGGGCCCAAGGCGGCGTCGTTGGCCACAAGCAGCAGCATCGCCTGCTTCAGCCGGTTCAGGTCGTAGCGGCCGGATCGGCTCAGGCGCTCCCAGTCCTTGAGAAAGGCCCTGGTGTGGTCGCACGCTCTGGGCGGCGTGGCCCGCTTACGGCTTGCAGGTTTTTTCGAGGCCATGGATCAAGTCGTCGGCAGACTCGAAACGGGCGGCCCGCTGCGCGGCCATGGCGCGGGCTTCTTCCATCGCCTCGCGGGTTTGCGCGTTGGGCACCTTGAGCTCAAGCGGAAAAGCCTGATCGTTGACCACGCGCTTGAGCAAGATGCGCACGGCATCCGACACGGAAAGCCCCATGGCTTCGAGCGCCACGCTGGCTTGCGCCTTGATTTCGTCGTCCACCCGCACGTGCAGCATCGATGAATGGGCCATGGTCAGATCCTCCGTCTGACCGAATTTTGTATCGCGTATGAGATACGGTCAAGCAGGGTCTGGCCGGCGGCCATCGTGGCCGACGTGCCGAACTGCACCGACACCGTGCCGGTGATCCAGATGATTCGGTGGTGGTTGAGCATCTCTGAGCGGCTGCCACCCTCACCCCAGCCCTCTCCCGCTGGGCGGGAGAGGGAGTCATTCAAGTTCCCTCTCCCTGGGGGAGAGGGCTAGGGTGAGGGTTGCATTAATCCCCCACCACCCTCACCCCAGCCCTCTCCCGCAAGCGGGAGAGGGAGCCAAGAAACCATCGGCCGCGTAGCGGGAGATGGCTGTTCAAGTCCCATCTCCCGCTGGCGGGAGATGGCGTCATTCAAGTTCCCTCTCCCTGAGGGAGAGGGCTAGGGTGAGGGTTGCATTCATCCCCCACCACCCTCACCCCAACCCTCTCCCGCTGGGCGGGAGAGGGAGTCAAGACACCATCGGCCGCGCAGCGGGAGATGGCCATTCAAATTCCCTCTCCCCGAGGCAGAGGCAAACTCAAATTCCCTCTCCCCGAGGGAGAGGGTCAGGGTGAGGGTTGCTTGCCGGCCAGCGTGACGGCGCCCGAATCGCCATCGTCTGCCTCGGCCTCGGGCCACAGCGCCGGAAAGTAAAAGCGCAGCGCGTGCAGTGGCAAGCCGAAGCGCAGCGGGCCTTGGGGGGTGTCGCTGGCCACCAGGCGCCGATCCAGCAGCGCCTTGAGCACGGTGCCGGCGGTGCGCTCGCCCAGGCCTGTCATGGTCTTGAACTCGCCGCGCTCGAGTGCGCTGTCGGTCACGAACAGGTAGTGCAGCGGCCGCAGCGCGGCCAGCCGCACGCCGGATCGCAGTGTTTGTTCCTCATAGGCCAGACAGGCGGCGATGCGCCGTTCCATGTCGCCCAGCTTCAACAGGGCAGCCATGAAATCGACCTGGTCCTGGCACACCGACAGCACGTAGCCGATCCAGTCAACCAGCGCTTGCTGGCTCAGGTTGCCCCGGCCATCCAGATCACCGCGACGCGGCTCGTCGGCTGCGGCCAGCAGCGCGTAGTAGCGATCGGTGCTGCGCGCAAAGCCACGCAGCGGCGACCACAAGCCGCCGGTGTAGCCCAGCGCGGTGAGCATCGCGTGCGTGTGCAGCCGCATGACCCGCCCGTTGCCATCGACAAACGGGTGCACCCAGCCCAGCCGGTGGTGGGCCGCGGCCAGCGCCAACAGCGCGGCCTCGCCTCGGCGGGTGCCGCCGTAGACGTCGCCCCAACGCTCGAGCAGCGCGGGCACCGCCGCAAAGGCCGGCGCCACGTGCTGGCCCACGCTCACCTCGCGCTGGCGAAGCTGGCCGGAGGTGATGGCCGCGCCCTCGGGGGTGAACAGATCGCTGGCGGGCAGGCGGGCGAACAGTTCACGGTGCACATCGGTGAGCGCATCGACACCGTACAGCCGCTGAGCACCGTCTGGGCCAGCGTAGCGCGACTCGATGGCGATCTCTGCATCGATGTGCGCCACCGCCAGCCGCTGCCGGGCTGCCAGCTCGCGGTTGTCTGAAAAATCGCGCCGCAGCGCCTGCTCGATCTCGAACGGCCGCGTGTGCTGGCCCTCGATGCGGTTGGAGTGATACGAGTTCATGCCCCGCAGCAGCCGCCGCAACTCGGCAGGCGCGCGCGTGCCGGCCAACTGCAACGCCGCGCGCGCCAGATCGTGCGCCTGCGCCAGCAAGGGCTGCTGCGCCGCCTCGGACGGCATCAGCGGTTCAAACTGATGGACAGAATCGTAAAGTGTCACCATGGTTGCCAAGATGATGCCACTTGCAAGTCATTGATGGATAATGTATTTGCCTTATTTTTGCAAATTATTTTGCCAAGTGTTTTGCGGGCATAGACCCTCACCCCAACCCTCTCCCGCTTGGCGGGAGAGGGCGTCACTCAAGTCCCATCTCCCGCGCGGCGGGAGATGGCTATTCAAATCCCCTCTCCCGCGCAGCGGGAGAGGGTTAGGGTGAGGGTCCAGCCCGGCCAAGCCCACCCTCACCCCTACCCTCTCCCGCGCGGCGGGAGAGGGAGCCTGAATTCACCCTCACCCCAACCCTCTCCCGCGAGCGGGAGTCATTCAAGTTCGCTCTCCCGCGCAGCGGGAGAGGGAGCCAAGACACCATCTGCCGCTTGGCGGGAGATGGCTAGCGTGAGGGGCCGAAGCCTGACAATCCAAACCATGGCCAAACCCGTCCCCCGACTCAGCCCCGAGCAGATTCAAGAGGTGATCGCCGTCGCCTGGGACGATCGGCCGCCCTTTGCCGCCGTGCTGCGCAGCCACGGGCTGTCGCCGGGTCAGGTGGTGCAGTTGCTCAAGCGCGAGCTCACGCCCAGTGCCTACAAGACCTGGGTCGCGCGCACCAAGGCGCCGCAGCGTGCGGCGGCTGGCAGGAAGTGATGGACACACGAAACGCCTTTGCCGAGCTGGGGCTGGAGCCCGGCGCCACGGCGCATGAGGTCAAGGCCGCGTGGCGGCGGCTGGTGTCGCATTGGCACCCCGACCGCAACCCGAGTGACGGCGCGCTGGTGCGCATGCAGCGCATCAACGATGCGTTTCGCATCGTCAGGCAAGCCCTGGGCACAGGGCATGAGGTGCCTTCGCACGATGAGACGCCCGCCTCGAGCGCGCCTGAACCAGCGGCCGAAGACGCACGCGCGCGCACCGAACCGCCTGGCGATCGGCCGCCCGAGGATGAAGACCTCGGCGAGCGCCGCACCGTCCATCGCAAGCTCAGGCTCACGCTGGAAGAAGCCGCCGCCGGCTGCACCAAGGTGCTGCAAGGCAAGCTGGCCGACACCTGCACCAGCTGCATGGGCCTGGGCTACCAGATGCCCGAAGCCGCTTGCGAGCCCTGCGAGGGCAGCGGCCAGGTTGCGCAGACCAGCTGGTTCGGCTGGTTGAACACCAAGGTGGCTTGCACGCCGTGCGCGGGTCTGGGTCGCTTCAGGCTGGACTGCCAGGTGTGCGACGGCACCGGCAAACTCGACAACCGGCGCTATCAGGTCAAAGCGCGCATTCCCCAGGGCGTGCGCAGCGGCGACCGGCTCACCGTGAGCACGCGTGGCACCCGATCTGGCGACAGGGCGGTCGAGCTGCACCTGCGCATCGAGCTGATCGACCACGCCTTGTTCACGCTGGAGCCTGATGGCACGGTGCGCTGCGAGATGCCGGTGGACGGCTTTGCCTGGATTGCCAACCGCACGGTGCAGGTGCCCACGCTGGCCGGCCTGCAGCCGCTGGCGCTCAACCGCGAGCAACTGGCGTACCGGCTGGCGCAACAGGGTTTTCCGGCGCAGCGGCGTGGCGCGCGTGGTGATCTGGTGATCACGGTGCAGCCGGTTTTTCCGCAACGCATGAGCGCCGATCAGGACATCTTGCTCGACCAGCTGATCGCGACCTTTTCGGGCCCCGACAGCCGCAGCGAAGACCCGCGCCTGAGCGCGTGGCAGCGCAGCCTGCAGCTGTGGGAGCGAAGCCGCCAAAGGCGAGAAACCGGCGAGCGTTGAGACGCGGCGCCGTATGAGCGCTCAGCGCGGGCGGTCGGGTGCCTCGAAGCGCAGGTGAATGGCGGCCAGATCGTCAAAGGCGGCCTGGCCGCCTTCGAACTCGCGCACCGCGCCCACCAGAGTCGGCAACAGCGACGTGCCTGTGTGGGCCACCAGAAGGTCGGTGACGCGGTCATCACCGAACATCGCCTCGCCTGGCGCGGTGGCCTCGGTGACGCCGTCGGTGACGACGAGCAACTGGTCGTTGGTTTCCAGCTGAACGGTGGCCGACTCGTAGCGGAAGTCTTCGTCCATCAGGCCGAACGGCAAGCCGCCGCTGGACGCCAGACGGCCGATCGCGCCATCGGCACGGATGAGAAAGGGCTCGACGTGACCGGCGCGCACATACGACAGCTTGCCGCTGCGCAGTTCGAGCGTGGCCAGCAGCATGGTCACGAACATGCAGCTGTCGTTGCCACGACTGAGGATGGAATGGACCATGCCGGCGGCACGCTCGGGCTGGCCAAAGACCTCAAGCACATCGGGTCGCGACAGCAAGCCGCGAAACAGCGCCTGGGTGCGCGCCATCATGAGACCGGCGGCAGCGCCCTTGCCCGACACGTCGCCAATCAGCATGACCAGCATGTCGTCGCCGATCGAAAAGTAATCGACCAGATCACCGCCGACTTCCTTGGCCGGCTCGAGCACGATGTCGATGGCGATGTCGCGGCCGTGGTGGCTGCCACGGTAATTGGGCGGCACCAGCGCGAGCTGCAGGGCACGCGCGTCGTTGAGCTCGATTTGCTTGCGCTGCAGTTCTTGGCGCATGCTGTCTCGCAGCATCTTCTTTTCAAGCGTGGCCAGGATGCGCGCGCGCAGCAAGGTGGCGTTGAAGGGCTTGAGCACGAAGTCTTCAGCGCCCATCTCGATGCAGCGCACCACCGGGTCCATGTCGTTGAGCGCGGAGATGACGATGACCGGCAGATCGGTGAGCTTGCCGGCTTCGCTGAGCTGGCGCAGCACCTCGAAACCGTCGACCTCGGGCATCATGATGTCGAGCAGCACGAGATCGAACTCGCGCGCTGCGATGGCCTCCAGCGCCTCGCGGCCGTTGACCGCCTGCTCGATGTGGACCACGCCCAGACGCCGCAGGCGGCGCACCAGGATGTCGCGGTTTTCGTCGATGTCGTCGACGACGAGCACGCGGGCATGGGCGGGGTTCATGGCGTTTCCTGGGGTGTGGCGATCAATGCCAGCAGCTGGTCGGCCAGCCGCAGGGTCGCACGCAGATCGTCTTGCAGCGGCTGGCCGGGGCCGGCGCTCCAGTCGTCGATGAGCATGTCGCCATAGCCCTTGACCGCGTTCAAGGGCGTGCGCAGGTCGTGGCGCCAATGGCCCTGCGTGGCCAGCCACTGGGCGGGGTTGTCACGGGCCGCACGCGGTGCGTCAGCGAATTCCTCGATCAGCGTGCACAGCCGCGCGCAGGCCTTGCCGATGCGTGCGAGATCGTCGGCCGCATCGTCCAGACCGCGCAAGGCCGCCTGCTCGCTCACCCTGGCGACCACAGCGGCCATCTCGGCGCCAGGCGAGCGCAGCGCCTGGCACAGCGCAGCCACCTGCAAGGCGGCAGCGTCTTGGGGTGCTGCGTCAAAAGACGATGGGGTTGCGGTCATGGGGTGGCCAGCACTCAGGCCGGCTTGCCGGGCAGCAGCGCTTCGATCTTGGCGATGAGGCGATCGAGCTCGACGGGCTTGGTGTCGTAGTCGTTGCAGCCGGCCTCGATGGCTTTTTCACGGTCGCCGGCCATGGCGTGGGCGGTCAGGCCGATGACGGGGATGTGGCGCGTGGCCTCGGCGGCCTTGATGCGCCGGGTGGCTTCCCAGCCGTCGATCACCGGCAGGCTCATGTCCATCAGGATCAGGTCGGGCAGCTCGGAGCCGGCCATCTCGACGCCCTGGCCGCCATCGACGGCCATCACGATCTCGTAGCCGCGGCGCAGCAATCGGCGCGACAGCATGTCGCGGTTCATTTCGTTGTCTTCAACAAGCAGCAGTTTCACGTTTCAACAGCCTTTTGAAAAACCCGCCAAGCGAGCCATCAGATCACGAATTCAACGGCAGGACGCTCGCGCAGCGCCTGACGAACCTCGGCGGCCACGCCCTTGGCGTTGGCCGACCCCTTGCCGATCACCGAGTGGGCGTGCTTGCCCAGCCACTCGCGCTCTTGCACCGAGAGGTCCTTGGCGGTGATCACAACCACCGGAATGTCGCGCCACAAGGCATGGGCAGCGAGTTGTTCCAGCACCATGAAGCCGTCCATCTCGGGCATCATCAAATCCAGCAGGATCAAGGACGGCAGCGGGTTGGCACCCAGCCAGTCAAGCGCCTCGCGGCCGTTGGCGGCTTCGAACACCTCGACGTTCAATTGCTGGATGTGGGCCTTGGTGAGCTCGCGGCTCATGGCGTCGTCATCGACAACGAGCACGGTAGCCGCCTCGTCGAGCAGCTTGTTCAACACCAGACCCAGGCGCGATCGGTCCACTGGCTTGGTCATGAAATCGCTCGCACCGAGCGACAGCGCCAGGCCCCGATCCGAGGTGCAGGTGACCACCACCACCGGAATGTCCGACAGCTCGGGGTCGGACTTCAGTGCGGTGAGCACCGACCAGCCGTCCATGCGCGGCATCATGATGTCGAGCGTGATCGCTGCGGGGCGCAGCTGGCGCGCCATGTCGATGGCCGCCTCGCCGCCGGCGGCCTCGACCACACGCCAGCCTTCCTTGTTCAAGGCCATGCACAGCAGCTGACGCGAGGCCGGGTCGTCATCGACCACCATCACCAGCGGTGCGTTTCGGACGTGCGCCTGGTCGGCCAAGGCCTGGGCAACGCCTGTCACCGCAGGCACGGTCGAGGCCGACGGCTTCTTGCCGGGCAGCACCATGGTGAACACCGAACCCACGCCCGCAGTGCTCTCCACATCAATGGAGCCGCCGAGGATTTCGCAGAAATGGCGCGTGATCGCCAACCCCAGGCCGGTGCCGCCATAACGCTTGGTGGTGGACGCATCAGCCTGGGCGAACGGGGAAAACAGCTTGGCGAGCTGCTCGGGCGTCATGCCGATGCCGGTGTCTTGCACCGCAAAGCTCACAGGCTCATGGGGCAACTCGCGGTTGCGCTCGAGCGTCAGGGTGACCTTGCCGTTGGAGGTGAACTTGGTCGCATTGCTGACCAGGTTGAGCAGGTTTTGCTTGAGCTTGGTGCGGTCGGAGTGCATCGACCCGATGTCGCTCGGGCAGACGATCTCGAGCACGTTGCTGTTTTTCTCGATCAGCGGCTTGACGATGGCGCGGATTTCCTCGACCAGCGCGGGCAGCTCGAAGTCTTCGAGGTAGATGTCCATCTTGCCGGCCTCGATCTTGGACAGATCGAGGATGTCGCTGATGAGGTTGAGCAGGTGGCGCCCGGCCGACTGGATCTTGGCCAGATCGGCCACGTAGTCGTCGAGGCCATCGTCTTGCGACATTTCCTGCAGGATTTCGCTGTAGCCGATGATGGCGTTGAGCGGGGTGCGCAGCTCGTGGCTCATGTTGGCCAGGAAAGACGACTTGGCCAGATTGGCCGCCTCGGCCTGGGCCATGGCGGCTTCGAGATCGTGCTGGCGCCGCTCGAGCAGATCGCGCTGCCTGTCGCGCTCGATCATGCCTTGACGAAACAGCGCCAGGGTCTTGGCCATGGCGCCGATCTCGTCGCGCGAGGCTGGTGGAATCGGCGTGTCGATGTGGCCGGCGGTCAGGCCGTCGATGGCGGTGACCACCCGGTTGAGCGGCATCAGGATGGAGCGCAGCACCACCCAGGTGGCCAGCATGCCCAGCAAGACAGCCAGCGTCACGATGATGGTGGCCAGCCGCGTGGTTTCCTCGGTGCGTTCCAGAACCTCCTCGCGGGTGCTTTGCGCCTGCATGAGAAGGTCGTCAACCAGCAGAGCCAATTTTTCTTCGAACACCAAGCCGTGCTGGCGTGCCTCGGCGAAATACGTGTTGCCGATGACGCGCTTGTCGTCGGTGTAGGCGTCTACCGCCATCAAGCCAGCGACCTCGAAGCCTGAGACCTCTCGCTGCAGCAGTTGGGCCACCTCGGGCTCGCTTTTCTCGAGCGCCTGGAGCCCGGCATCGAGCCGACGACGCGCCTCGGTGGCGTTGGCTTCGGACTGATTCAGCAGGCTCACCGCGAGGTCGGTCAGCCAGTAGCGGTATTCGCCAAAATTCTTTTGAATCGCGGTGGCCAGCGCGATCTCGTGGGCCCGCTGGGCGTTCAACAAGACGAGCTTTGCATTCGACGACATGGCGCTCGTCAGGTAGAACGTGGTGCCCAGCATGCCCGCCATGAGCATGACCGACAACAGCAGCATCCGAACGCGGATGCTGAGTTTTTCGAGCATGCGCAATGCGGGCGCTTCAGCCCGGGCCAGAAGGCTCATCAATTGAACAGCGTCACGCTGATCACGCCACCAAGGTCACCCTCATTGCCGCCTTCCTTGGGGTAGCCGGTGATGTCGACTTGACCCTTGGGGCCGCCGTGGCAGCTCAGGCATGAGGCCGCGTAGTACTCGGGCGAGGCAAAGCGCATCGCGGTGCGGCCCATGGCAGGCGACATCTCGGTGAACATCTGGTCCTTGGGCCAATCAGCTGCCATCAGCTTGTCGCGAATGACCTTGGATTCCCAATCGTCGGGACGCGATTTGCGATTGCGAATGAGCGCATCGGGCGCGGTGACCTTCATGACCGCCACATCCGACACGCGCCGGGCAAAGGCCTCGTTGAGCAGCCGCCCGAAGGTGGAAGGAATGAAGCCCTTGAAGGCCACGCCCTTTTGGTTGATGGTGTCCTGGTTGGCATCGATGACTTCAACCACCGCATCTTGCTGCGCCTTGAACAGCCGGCCGTGCTTGGTGCCGCCGATGATGGTCTTGGGGTCGATCTGGGTGGTTTCCTTGTAGACAACCAGCGCATCGGCCAGCACCTTCTTGCCGGTGAGCCCCTTGTTGCCCAGGGTGGGGTCGTTGATGAGCGCCTGGTTGCGCGAAACCACCGTGCGCGCTGCGCGCAACATGGCGGTCAGGCTGCGGGCGATCACCTCGTCCTCGTCGCGATCGAAGACCGGAGCGGCCTGGGGCATGCCTGCCGCCATGCACAAAGCCACAAAAGCCAACCACTTGTTCGCACTTCGCACGGGTTTCCTCTGTTGATTCGAACAGCCGAACGGCCTGTTGGTTGACTCTACACAAGTACTGTGCCCGAGGTTCATCGAACACCCGCATTCTCCGAGGCGGCGCCATTCCAAAAACGAGTTGAAAGACCCCACGCATGCGAAGAATCGTCTACCTCAGCACCGCGACCCGTCTGATGTCAGACGCTGACCTGATCGAAGTGCTGCGCGTATCGCGCGTCAACAACGCGCGCGATGAGGTCACCGGTGTGCTGCTGTACCAAGGTGGCAATTTCATCCAGCTGCTCGAAGGCGATTCGGCGGCGATCGATGTGGTCTACGAGCGCATTGAAAAAGACCCGCGCCACCACAGTTGCCTGCGCATGCTCGACGGCGAGGCCGAAGAACGGCTCTTTCCCGACTGGTCGATGGGATTTCGACCCAACGCCAGCCTGAGTGCCGAGTTGAAAAGCGAGATCGCCGACTTGATCGCCAAGGCGCCGCAGGAGGCCGCCAGCCACAACGGGCGGCGCGCGCTGCGCCTGGTCCACAGCTTCATTCAGTCGATGCGCTGAGGCGCATCGCGCCTCAGCGGCGCCAGGCCTTGCGCAACGAGGGCCGCCTCCACAATGTGGGCTCGCTTCACGCCACGCGCCACCGATGTCCGCAGAGCCTTCGCCTTCCAGCCAGACCCTTGCCATCGCTTCGGCCCACACGCCCATGATCGCGCAGTGGATGCGCATCAAGGCCGACCATCCCGACACCTTGCTGTTCTATCGGATGGGCGACTTCTATGAGTTGTTCTTCGACGATGCGCGGCGGGCCAACCGGCTGCTCGACATCACGCTGACCACGCGCGGCAGCAGTGGCGGCGAGCCGGTGGTGATGGCCGGCGTGCCGGTGGTGTCGGCCGAGGGCTATCTGGCGCGGCTGATCAAGCTCGGCGAGGCGGTGGCGATTTGCGAGCAGGTGGGCGATGTGGCCACGGCCAAGGGCCCGGTCGAACGCAAGGTGGTGCGGGTGGTCACGCCCGGCACGCTGACCGACACCGAGCTGATGTCGGACAAGGCCGACGCGCTGCTGCTCGCGCTGGCCAGCCACACCCAGCGCGGCCACACGGTGCACGGGCTGGCGTGGCTGGGCCTGAGCAGCGGCGAGCTGGGCCTGAGTGAATGTTCTGATCAGGAACTGGCCGGCTGGCTGGCGCGCTTGAACGCGGCCGAGGTGCTGGTCGATCGCAACGACGTGCCGCCTGCCTTGGCAGCCACCCGCTGCGCCATCACGAACCGGCCCGAATGGCAGTTCGATGCGGCACTCGGCGTGCGCAAGCTGTGCGAGCAGCTGCGCGTGGCCAGCCTGGCCGGCTTCAACGCGGGCGAGCTGACCACGGCGCATGCCGCGGCCGCTGCGCTGCTGAGCTACGCCGAACACACCCAGGGCCAGGCGCTCGCGCACGTGCGGCACCTGCAGGTCGAACGCGCCAGCGAGCTGATCGACCTGCCACCGACCACGCACCGCAACCTCGAGCTCACGCAAACGCTGCGCGGTGAGGACGCGCCCACGCTGCTGTCGCTGATCGACACCTGCCGCACCGGCATGGGCAGCCGCGCGCTGCGCGTGTGGACCACGCGCCCGCCGCGTGACCGTGCGGTGGCCAGCCAGCGCCACGACGCGATCGACGCGCTCATCCATCACGGTGCCGAGCCGCTGCGCCACGCGCTGCGCGGCGTGTGCGATGTGGAGCGCATCACCGCGCGCGTGGCCTTGCGACAGGCGCGCCCGCGTGAACTCACCGGCTTGCGCGCCACCTTGCGCGCGCTGCCGGCGCTGCGCGGCTCGCTGCCCGGCGGCGCTGGCGCTGGCGCTGGCGAATTGATCGACCGGCTGAGCGCCGCGCTGAATCCCGATGCGGCCATCGAAGCGCTGCTGGCTCGCGCCATCGCTGAAGAACCCGCGGTGATGCTGCGCGACGGCGGTGTGATCGCTGATGGTTTCGATGCCGCGCTCGATGAGCTGCGCGGCATCGCGCTCAACTGCGACGCCTTCTTGCTGGACCTGGAGTCTCGCGAGCGCATCCGCACCGGCATCGCCAACCTGCGCGTGCAGTTCAACCGGGTGCACGGTTTTTACATCGAGGTCACGCAAGGCCAGGTCGACAAGGTGCCCGCCGATTACCAGCGCCGCCAGACGCTGAAGAACGCCGAGCGCTACATCACGCCCGAGTTGAAGGCCTTCGAGGACAAGGCGCTGTCGGCGCAGGAACGCGCGCTGGCTCGCGAAAAAGCGCTCTTCGAGCAGGTGCTCGATGCGCTGCAGCCTCAGGTGGCGGCGCTGTCGGATCTGGCGCGCGCGCTGGGCAGCCTGGACGCGCTGGCCGCGCTGGCCGAGCGCGCGACCACGCTGGGCTGGTGCCGGCCGCAGTTCGTGCGCGAGCCGTGCATCGACATCGTGGGCGGGCGCCACCCGGTGGTCGAAGCGCGGCTGGCCGAAACCGGCGGCGGACCCTTCATGGCCAACGACTGCCGGCTCGATGCCTCGCGCAAGATGCTGGTGATCACCGGGCCCAACATGGGTGGCAAGAGCACCTACATGCGGCAGGTGGCGCTGATCGCGCTGCTGGCGTCGATGGGCTCGCACGTGCCGGCCAGCGCCTGCCGGCTCGGGCCGCTCGACGCCATCCACACGCGCATCGGCGCGGCCGACGATCTGGCCAACGCGCAGTCGACCTTCATGGTCGAGATGACCGAAGCCGCAGCCATCTTGCACGGCGCCACCGCGCAGTCGCTGGTGCTGATGGACGAGATCGGTCGCGGCACATCGACCTTCGATGGTCTGGCGCTGGCCGGCGCCATCGCCAGCCACCTGCACGAGCGCAACAACGCCTTCACGCTGTTTGCCACGCACTATTTCGAGCTGACCGCGCTGGTGCAAAAGCACGAGCGCGCGGTCAACGTGCATGTGGCGGCGGTGGAAACCCACACCCGCAGCGGCGACGACATCGTCTTTTTGCACCAGATCGAGCCCGGTCCGGCCAGCCGCAGCTACGGCGTGCAGGTGGCGCGACTGGCCGGCATGCCGGCTTCGCTGCTGCGTCAGGCCAGAGCCGCGCTCGAATCGCTCGAATCCCAGCAAAAATCGGGCGCCGCCCAGATCGACCTGTTCGCGCCGTCGGCAAGCCCTGAAGCCGCTGCAGTCCACGAGCCATCGGCGGTCGACAGCGCACTGGCGAAAATGGACCCCGACGGCATGACGCCCAAGCAAGCGCTCGACGCGCTGTACCGCCTCAAGGCGCTGCAGCCCACCACAGACAAAGGCACCTCACCATGACCTATTGCGTAGGCATCAAGCTCGATTCGGGGCTCGTGTTCCTGTCGGATTCGCGCACCAACGCGGGCCTCGACCAGATCAGCACCTTTCGCAAGATGATGGTCTATGAGCAGCCAGGCGAGCGCTTCATGGTGCTGCTGTCGGCCGGCAATCTGTCGATCAGCCAGTCGGTGCGCGAGATCTTGCAAGTCGAGAAGATCGAAGGCGAAGATGGGGAGCCCATCACCATCTGGAACGCCAAGAGCATGTTCGATGCGGTGCGCGTGCTGGGCAGCGCGGTGCGTCGCATGTACGACCAGGACGGCGCCGCGTTCAAGCAAGCCGGCATCGACTTCAACGCCAGCATGATCTTCGGCGGACAGATCGCCGGCGAGGCGATCCGGCTGTTTCTGGTCTATTCGGCAGGCAACTTCATCGAGGCCACGCGCGAGACCTGCTACTTCCAGGTCGGCGAATCGAAATACGGCAAGCCGGTGCTCGACCGCATGCTCACGCCGCAAACCCCGCTCGACGAGGCTTCGAAGTGCGCGCTGGTGTCGATGGACTCGACGCTCAAATCCAATCTGTCGGTCGGCCTGCCGCTCGACTTGCTGGTCTATGAAAACGGTGCGCTGTGCAGCGATCAACTGGTGTGCATCGACGAGCACAACCCCTACTTCCAGATGATTCGCGGCAACTGGGGTCAAAAACTGCGGCAGGTGTTCGAGTCGATCGAAGACCCGCAATGGGCGCTGACGCGCGCGTCCATCGACGATGCACAGTGGGGCCTGGCGACCCCGACCGCGTCGGGCGCCGAGCCTGCCCAGACCACGACGACGCCGCTGTGCGTGAAGTCGGCTCGCTACGAGCCGCTGCGCAAGATCACGCACCCCGGCGAGAAGATCGTCTGAGCCCTTGAAGGCCTGCCCGAAGGGCGGCCGCCAAAGACCCGGCTCCTATACTTCGGGTTTCCCACCACGGCCCTTCGGGTGCTGCAAGCAATGACCAAGTACGTCTTCGTCACCGGCGGTGTGGTGTCCTCGCTGGGCAAGGGCATTGCGGCGGCGTCTCTGGCCGCAATCCTCGAGTCGCGCGGCCTGCGCGTCACCCTCATCAAGCTCGATCCCTACCTCAACGTCGACCCCGGCACGATGTCGCCGTTTCAGCACGGCGAGGTGTATGTCACCGAGGACGGCGCCGAGACCGACCTCGATCTGGGCCACTACGAGCGCTTCATCACCACGCGGATGAAGAAGGCCAACAACTTCACCACCGGCCAGATCTACAAGAGCGTGCTGGAAAAAGAGCGTCGCGGTGACTACCTCGGCAAGACGGTGCAGGTGATCCCGCACGTGACCAACGAGATCCAGGATTTCGTCAAGCGCGGCGCCAGCGCGACCAGCGAAGGCGAGCCGGAGTTCGACGTGGCCATCGTCGAGATCGGTGGCACCGTGGGCGACATCGAATCGCTGCCCTTCCTGGAAGCCGTGCGCCAGATGAGCTTGCGCATGGGCCCCAACAACGCGGCCTTCGTGCACCTGACCTATGTGCCGTGGATCGCCGCGGCCGGCGAACTCAAGACCAAGCCCACGCAGCACACCGCGCAAAAGCTGCGCGAGATCGGCATCCAGGCCGACGTGCTGCTGTGCCGCGCCGACCGGCGCATTCCCGACGAAGAGCGCGAGAAGATCTCGCTGTTCACCAACGTGCCGACCTGGGGCGTGATCTCGATGTGGGATGTGGACACCATCTACAAGGTGCCGCGCATCCTGCACGAGCAAGGTCTTGACGGGCTGATCTGCGACAAGCTGCGCATCAACACACCGCCGGCCAACCTCAAGCGCTGGGACGACCTGGTTTATGAAGTGGCGCATCCGCAGCGCGAACTGACCATCGCCATGTGCGGCAAGTACACCGACCTGTCGGATTCGTACAAGTCGCTCAATGAGGCCTTGCGCCACGCCGGCATGCAAAGCCACGCCAAGGTCCACATCTCGTACGTCGACTCGGAAACGCTCGACGACAAGAACGTGCACCAACTCGCAGCCTTCGATGCGGTGCTGGTACCCGGCGGCTTTGGCAAGCGCGGCGTCGAGGGCAAGATCACCGCAGCCAAGTTTGCCCGCGAGCATGGCATTCCCTATCTAGGCATCTGCCTGGGCATGCAGGTGGCCACCATCGAGTTCGCTCGTCACAAGGCCGGTCTGGCCGGGGCCAACAGCACCGAGTTCGATGCGCACACGCCGCACCCGGTGATCGCGCTGATCGAGGAATGGCAAGACGCCGACGGCTCGATCCAAAAGCGCAGCAGCAATTCCGATCTGGGTGGCACGATGCGCCTGGGCGCGCAAAGCTCGGACGTGAAACCCGGCACGCTGGCGCACGAGATCTACGGCGACGTGGTCACCGAGCGGCACCGCCACCGCTACGAGGCCAACGTCAACTACCTTGAGCAGCTCGAGGCCGCGGGGCTGGTGATCTCGGCGCTGACGCAGCGCGAGCGCCTGACCGAGATCGTCGAGCTGCCACGCAGCGTGCACCCGTGGTTCATGGGCGTGCAGTTCCACCCCGAGTTCAAGTCGATGCCGTGGAGCGGCCACCCGCTGTTCAACTCGTTCATCACCGCCGCGCTGGCCCACCAGAACGCGCGCACCCAGGGACTCAAGGCATGAAACTGTGCGGACATGAGGTGGGCCTGGCCCAGCCGTTTTTCCTGATCGCAGGCCCCTGCGTGGTCGAGTCCGAGCAGCTGCAAATGGACGTGGCCGGAGCCCTCAAGGAAATGACCGCTGCGCTGGGCATTCCGTTCATCTTCAAGAGCAGCTACGACAAGGCCAACCGCTCGGCGGGCCACACCTTCCGTGGCCCGGGCATGGAGCGCGGGCTGGAGATCCTGGCCAAGGTCAAGCGCGAGCTGGGCGTGTCGCTGCTCACCGATGTGCACAGCGAAGACGAAATCCCGGCCGTGGCCGCGGTGGTCGATGTGCTGCAAACGCCGGCCTTTCTGTGCCGGCAAACGGATTTCATCCGCGCCGTGGCGCAGTGCGGCAAGCCGGTGAACATCAAGAAGGGCCAGTTTCTGGCGCCACACGACATGCGCAACGTGATCGACAAGGCGCGTGCGGCCGCGCGTGAGGCGGGGCTGAACGACGACAACTTCATGGCCTGCGAACGCGGCGTGAGCTTTGGCTACAACAACCTGGTGAGCGACATGCGCTCGCTGGCCATCATGCGCGAGACCGGCGCGCCGGTGGTGTTCGATGCGACCCACTCGGTGCAGTTGCCTGGCGGCCAGGGCACCAGCTCGGGCGGTCAGCGCGAGTTCGTGCCGGTGCTCTCGCGCGCAGCCATCGCCGTGGGCGTGGCGGGCCTGTTCATGGAAACCCATCCCGACCCGATGAACGCGATGAGCGACGGACCCAATGCGGTGCCGCTCAAGCACATGCGCGCGCTGCTCGAGCAACTGGTCGCGCTCGACCGGGTGATCAAGCAGCAACCCCTGCTCGAAAACGATTTCGGCTGCTGAGCGGGCCACGGCCCCAGCAGCCCCAAGAACCCACTTTTTCAAAACCTTCCTTCAGATTGAGGACCCCCCATGAGTGCAATCGTTGACATCGTCGGCCGCGAGATTCTGGACAGCCGAGGCAACCCCACCGTCGAATGCGACGTGCTGCTCGAGTCGGGCGTGATGGGCCGCGCGGCTGTGCCGTCGGGTGCGTCGACCGGCTCGCGTGAGGCCATCGAACTGCGCGACGGCGATCCGCTGCGCTACCTGGGCAAGGGCGTGATGCGCGCGGTCGAGCACGTCAACACCGAAATCAGCGAAGCCGTGCTCGGGCTCGATGCCAGCGAACAGGCTTTTCTGGACCGCACGCTGATCGACCTGGATGGCACCGACAACAAGTGCCGTCTGGGCGCCAACGCGACGCTGGCCGTGAGCATGGCCGTGGCGCGCGCGGCGGCCGAGGAAAGCGGCTTGCCGCTGTACCGCTACTTTGGCGGCTCGGGCGCGATGCAGCTGCCCGTGCCGATGATGAATGTGATCAACGGCGGCGCGCACGCCAACAACTCGCTCGACCTGCAAGAGCTGATGATCATTCCGGTGGGTGCTCCGAGCTTTCGCGAAGCGGTGCGCTGGGGTGCCGAGACCTTCCACGCGCTCAAGAAGATCCTTCACGACAAGGGCATCAGCACCGCGGTGGGCGACGAAGGCGGCTTTGCCCCCAGCGTGGCCAGCCATGAAGCGGCCATCCAGATGATCCTGGATGCCATCGACAAGGCCGGCTACACCGCCGGTGAGCAGATCGCCATCGGCCTGGACTGCGCGGCCAGCGAGTTCTACAAGGACGGTCACTACGTGCTCGAAGGCGAAGGCGGCCTGAAGCTGTCAGCGCCCGCCTGGACCGACATGCTGGCCAACTGGGTCGACAAGTACCCCATCATCAGCATCGAAGACGGCATGCACGAAGGCGACTGGGACGGCTGGAAGCACCTCACCGAGCGTCTGGGCAGCAAGGTTCAGCTGGTGGGCGACGACCTGTTCGTGACCAACACCCAGATCCTGAAAGAAGGCATCGAGCGCGGCGTGGCCAACTCCATCCTCATCAAGATCAACCAGATCGGCACGCTCACCGAAACCTTCGCCGCTATCGAGATGGCCAAGCGCGCCAACTACACCGCGGTGATCAGCCACCGCTCGGGCGAGACCGAAGACTCCACCATCGCCGACATCGCCGTGGGCACCAACGCGCTGCAGATCAAGACCGGCTCGATGAGCCGCAGCGACCGCATGGCCAAGTACAACCAGTTGCTGCGCATCGAAGAAGACCTGGGTGATGTGGCGAGCTACCCCGGACGCTCGGCGTTTTACAACCTGCGCTGAATTTCGCTCGCGCCATGCGCTTCATCAGCTTCGCGCTCATCGCGCTGATCGTTCTGGTGCATGTCGAGCTGTGGTTCGGCTCGTCGGGCGTGTCGCGCATGCTCGAACTGCAAACCAAGCTCGAGCAGCAAAAAGCGGTCAACGATGAAGCCAGGCGTCGCAACGAGCAGCTCGCCGCCGAGGTGAACGACCTGGTCGAGGGCCTCGAGATGGTCGAGGAAAAAGCGCGCTACGACCTGGGCATGGTCAAGCGCGACGAGATCCTGGTGCAGCTGAGCACCAGCGCCAAATAGGCGACGCGGCTCAGTTGAGCGAGCCGGAACCCGGGGCTTGCTGTTCCGGTGGCGTGAAGACCTCGCCCACGTCCACGGCATCGAAGTGGTACTTGACGCCGCAAAAGTCGCAACCCACCTCCACGCGGGTCTGCTCGGCGACGATGGAGTCGACCTCTTCGCGACCCAGCCCCACCAGCATGCTGGCCACCCGCTCGCGCGAGCAGTTGCACTCGAACCGCGGGCCCTCAAAACCGCGCTGCACCGGAAAGCGGCGCAGCGGCTCTTCCCAGAACAAGCGCCGCAGCACGGTGTCGGCGTCGAGCGTGAGCAGCTCTTCGCGCGTCAGCGTGGCGGCCAGCATGGCGATGCGGTTGAAGGCCTCGTTGATGCCGATCTCGTCCTCGTTGCGCCGGCCCAGATTGCCCACCCCTTCGACCGGCAGGCGCTGGATCAGCAGGCCCGCAGCCACCTCGTCGTTGGCAGCGAGGATCAGCCGGGTGTCGAGCTGCTCGGACTGCAGCATGTAGTGCTCGAGCACCTCGCTGATGTGCTGCAGCGGCTCGCGCTGATCGCCATGCAGCGACACCACGCCCTGGTACGGCTGCTGGCCGGGGAAACGATCCTTGGGGTCGAGCGTGATGGCGCAGCGGCCCACGCCGTGCACATTGACCAGCGCTTCGAGCCGCGCGTGCTCGCTCACCTCGCCCACCACCTTGGCGGTGACGCGAAACGCCAGGTCCGACTGCACCTCGGCCACCGCGAGCTTGACCGGCCCGTCGCCAAAGATCTGCAGCACCAGAGCGCCTTCGAACTTGATGCTGGCTTGCATCAGCGTGGCGGCCGCAGCCATCTCGCCCATGAGCACGCGCACCGGCTGGGCAAACGCATCGTTGGCCTCCGCGCGGCGCCGCAGCACCTCGCGCCAGCTGTCGCCCAGACGCACCAGCATGCCGCGCACCGGCATGCCGTCAAAGATGAACTTGTGCAGCTCGCTCATGCGCCGTCCACGCGCACGAGGTCGGCCTTGAAGCGCTGTGCCTTGGCGACGTAGGACGCTGCGCTGCGCACCAGGCCTTCGAGCTGCTCGGGTGTGAGCTCGCGCACGACCTTGGCAGGCGCGCCCATGATGAGCGAGCCGTCTGGGAATTGCTTGCCCTCGGTGACCACCGCGCCCGCGGCGACCAGACAGCGCTTGCCGATGCGCGCGCCGTTCAACACCACCGCCTGAATGCCGATCAGCGAGCCGTCGCCCACGGTGCAGCCGTGCAACATGGCCTGGTGACCGACGGTCACGTCATCACCGAGATGAACCGGGTGGCCCACATCGGAATGGATGATGGTGCCTTCCTGGATGTTGGTGCGGCTGCCGATGTGCAGCTGCGTGTTGTCGCCGCGCAGCACGGCACCGAACCACACGCTGGCCTGATCGCCCAGATGCACGTCACCGATGACCTGGGCGCTGTCGGCCACCCAGGCGGTCGCAGCAATGGTTGGGAGGATTTCACCGAGACGGTAAACGGCCACGTAGGTGCTCCTGAGGTGAAGTCGATAATTCTAGGGATGCCTCTCGAGACTCCCGCCGTCGAACCCGTGTTGTCCCTGCGACAACGGGCATTCGAGCTGTGGCAGCAGCCCGATGCGGCTCTCAAGGCACGACAGACCCGGTCGCTGTGGGACGCGAGGCACGCGCATGCGCTGCTGCCCTCGGTGTGCATCGATGCGGCGGGAGCTGCGGCCGAACCCGGTCGGCCAGCGCGCCCCCAACTCGTGCCGCCGCGGGACGTGCCCTCGCGCACACCATTCACGCTCGAAGGACGTGCCGCACTGTTGCACTCCATCGCACACATCGAGTTCAACGCCATCAACCTGGCGCTCGACGCGGTGTGGCGGTTTGATGCGATGCCCGAAGCGTTCTACCTGGATTGGCTGGGCGTGGCCTCCGAAGAGGCGCTGCATTTCACCTTGCTGCGCGAGCACCTGCTGACGCTGGGGCATGACTACGGCGACTTCGACGCGCACGCCGGCCTGTGGCTGATGACGCAGCGCACCGCCGGCGATGTGGTCGCGCGCATGGCGCTGGTGCCGCGCACGCTGGAAGCTCGCGGCCTGGACGCCACGCCGCCGCTGCAAGACAAGTTTGCTCGCGCCGGCGATGCACGTGCTGTGGAGATCCTGGCGGTGATCCTGGGCGACGAGATCGGCCACGTGGCCATTGGCAACCGCTGGTACCGCTGGCTGTGCGAACGCGATGGGCTCGACGCGGTGGCGCATTACCGCTGGCTCACCGAGCGCTATCAGGCGCCGCGCCTGCGGCCGCCCTTCAACACCGCCGCACGGCTGGCGGCCGGCTTCACCGAAGAAGAACTGGCCGCGCTGCAGTGAGCCAGCGCGGCTGCGCGCGCCGCGTCACGATGCTGTCGGGAGGGTGGGCAGTGTGTGCACCACGCGCTGCGGGAACGGAATCTCGATGCCCTGCTCATTGAGCACCTGCAGCACAGCGAAGTTGACTTCGGAGCGCACATTGCCCTGCCCGTTTTCAGGGTCGGTGATCCAGAAGTTGACGGCCAGGTCCATGCCGTTATCACCGAACGCCAGCAGATGGACCGCAGGCGCCGGGTCGGCCAGCACGCGGGTGACCTGTGCCACCGCCGCCTCGAGTTGGGGCTTGAGCACCCGCACATCGGTGCCGTAGGCCACCTGCACATTGGTGGTGACCAGCACGCTCAGATCGGCCAGCGACGAGTTTTCAACCCGCTGGGTGATCAGCAGCTCATTGGGCACGATGGCCTCGCGGCCGTTGAGCGCTCGGATCAGCGTGTAGCGGGTGCGGATGTCGGTGATGCGGCCGTCGAAGTTGTCGATGCGCACCATGTCGCCAATGCGCAGCGAGCGCTCGGCCAGGATCACGAAGCCGCTGATGTAGTTGGCCGCGATCTTTTGCAAACCGAAACCCAGCCCCACGCCAATGGCGCCGCCAAACACGCTGAGCGCGGTCAGGTCGATGCCCACCGCGCTGAGTGCCAGCAGCAGCCCGACAAACAGCAGCAGCATGCGCACCACGTTGGCCGCCATCTTCTGGATGGACAGGTCGCTGCCGGTGCCGCGCAGCAGCTTTTTCTCGACACCCGCAGACACCCACAGCGCCAGCACCATCACCAGCCCTGCGATCACCAGGCCTTCGACGAAACGCCGCAAGGTGATCGGGTGATCGCCCATGGTCCAGCTCACACCCTCCATGGCCTCGAGCATCAGCGGCAGCACGCCGGTCACCCACAGCACGGCGGCCAACCACGCAGCCCAAGAGAAGCTGCGCTCGATGGTGCGCATCAGCCGGGAATCGGGAAAGCTCGCGCGCAGCACATGCACCGTCAGGCGCACCAGCACCAGCGAGACCAGCACCGGTATGGCCAGCTTGAACACCGCCGGCTTGGCAAATCCCGTCAGCAGCACCCGCGCTGATGCCGCCAGCACCAGCAGCAGCACCGGAAACAGCACGCCGTCGTACAGCCGCCGGCCAAACCAGATGGAGTCGTCATCCGCGCCGGCGCCTCTCAATGCACGGGTGATCAGCCAGGCGACCAGCCCGCACAGCGCCAGCACGCTGGCCTCGAGCAGCGCGGCGGGCTGCTGCAACGCCACCAGCAGGCCTTCCATCTCATCGGGATTGATGGGCACGATCATGGTTGTGCAGCCCGCGGTGGGCTCATCGCGTGTGAGGACATGTCTTTTCGGGGGATTTGGGTGGGTGCTGTTGGGTTACCGTCGACAAGATGAGCAGCGCACCCTCAGAAAAACTCACCCGTCTGGCCGATCAGATTAGCACGATCATCGTCGGCAAACGACCGCAGATCCGTGACTGTCTGGCCTGCCTTCTGGCCGGTGGGCACCTGCTGATCGAAGACGTTCCGGGTGTGGGCAAGACCACGCTGGCGCAGGCCTTGTCGATCTCGCTGGGGCTGCAGTTTTCACGGGTGCAGTTCACTGCCGACCTGATGCCCACCGACTTGCTGGGCGTGAGCGTGTACGAGCGCACGCGCGAGGCCTTCGTGTTCCACCCCGGGCCGGTGTTTTCACAGGTGCTGCTCGCCGACGAGATCAACCGCGCCGGGCCGCGCACGCAAAGCGCGCTGCTCGAGGCCATGGAAGAACAGCAAGTCAGCGTCGACGGCGAAACGCGCGCTCTGCCCCAGCCGTTTTTCGTCATCGCCACGCAAAACCCGAGCGACCAGCTCGGCACCTACGCGCTGCCCGAGTCGCAACTCGACCGCTTTCTCATGTGCATCACGCTGGGCTATCCCGACCGTGCCAGCGAGCGCGAGCTGCTGGCCGGCCAGGACCGACGCGAGGCCTTGCAGCAGTTGCGCCCGGTCATGAGCGTGGACGAACTGATGGCCGCGCAGCGCGAGGTGCTCGCGGTGCATGCCTCGGGCGCGCTGCTCGATTACCTGCAGTCGCTGATCGCGGCCACGCGCTCGGGCGCCTGGTTTGTCGAGGGCCTGAGCCCGCGCGCCGGCATCGCGGTGCTGCGTGCGGCCAAGGCCCATGCGCTGCTCGATGGCCGCGACCATGTGGCGCCCGATGACATCCAGGCCATCTTGGTGCAAACCGCAGCGCACCGACTGACGCCGTTGCCCGCCTCAGGGCGCAGCCGTGCCGCACAACTGCGCGCCATGATCGAGGCCACGCCGCTGCCGTGAAAGGCACGACCGCCGTCCGCGCCCGCATCGACGCGTGGATGCAGCAGCGCTCGCCACGCAGCGACAGCCTGCTGCTCACGCACCGCAATGTCTACATCCTGCCCACCACCGCTGGGCTGCTGTTTTGCCTGACGCTGGTGGTGCTGCTGGTCGCGTCCATCAATTACCAGCTCAATCTCGGTTACCTGCTGACCTTCTTGCTGGCGGGCAGCGGCGTGGTGTCGATGCACATGACGCACAACACGCTGCGCGGGCTGACGCTGCAACTGCGACCGGTCCATCCGGCGTTTGCCGGCGATACCGCCGTGCTCGAAGCCGTGCTCTCGGCCGGACGCGGCGATCGCTACGGCGTGGCGCTGCGGCTGCAGTCGGCCGATGCCTCAAGTGCCAGCCACACCGACGTGCCGGCACAAGGTCAGGCAGTGCTTCAGATCGGCTTCGTGCCACCCGCGCGCGGGCGGCATGCACTGCCCACGCTGCGCGTGCAGACGCACTTTCCGCTGGGGCTTTTTCGCGCCTGGGCGGTGTGGCACCCGGCCATGTCGGTGCTGGTGTATCCACAGCCCGAGCGACCTGTCAGTGCGCTGCCTGCGGCGCGCGGCGTGCCCGGCGGGCCGCTGCGTTCGCGCACCGCAGGGGCCGATGAATTCGACGGCGTGCGCCCCTACCGCCGCGGCGACGCGCCCAAGGCCATCGCCTGGAAGCAAGCTGCCAAGACGCTGGCCAGCGGCGGCGATCTGATCAGCCGCGATCACAGCGCCCACACGCGCGAGCAGCTGTGGCTGTCGTGGCACGACTGCGGCATCAGCGGTGCCGAAGCACGGCTGGCCCGGCTCACGGCCTGGATCGTCGAGGCCGACCGGCGTGACGTTGCCTGGGGCTTGAGCCTGCCGGCCGAAGAGCTGCCCATGGGCCAGGGTGATCAACACCGGCAGCGCGGTCTGGAGCGGCTCGCGCTGTGGTCGGCATGAGCAACGCCAGCACCGTGGGTCAGGCCGCTTCAGCCTCCATCTGGCCGGGCTGGAGCCACCTGACGCGAGACGCGCGCGACACGCTGTTTTTGCTGGGCCTGATCGGCTTGACGGTGCTGCCCCACCTGTTTCACCTGCCGCTGTGGTGTGCGGTGCTCACCGCTGCGGTGCTGCTCACACGCGGGGTGCTGGCGCTGCGCGGCGCGGCGCTGCCCGGTCGCTGGAGCCTGGTGGGCGTGCTGGTGCTGACCACGGGGCTGACCTTCTGGTCCTTTGGCTCGCTGCTGGGCAAGGAGCCCGGCGTGGCGATGGCAGTGGCGCTCATGGCCATCAAGACGCTCGAGCTGCGCGCCCGCCGCGATGCCTTTGTGGTCTTCTTTCTGGGCTTTTTCCTGATCCTCACGCAGTTTCTTTATTCGCAAAGTCTGCTGGTGGCGCTGGCCATGCTGATGTCGGTGTGGGGCTTGCTGAGCGCGCTGGTGCTGGCCAGCATGCCGGTGGGCAAACCGCCTTTGTCGCTGGCGATGCGTGTGGCCGGCAAGACCGCCTTGCTGGGTGCGCCGCTGATGGTGCTGATGTTCATGCTGTTTCCGCGCATCAGCCCGCTGTGGGGCGTGCCGCAGGACAACCAGTCGAGCATGGGCCTGTCGAACACCATGTCGTTCGGGTCGGTCGCGGTGCTGGCACAAAACGAAGGCGTGGCCATGCGCATCCGCTTTGACGGCCCGCCGGTGCCAGCCCAAGCAGCGTACTTCCGCGGTCCGGTGCTCGGGCATTTCGACGGCATGGAGTGGACGGTTCAGCAGCCGAGTTTTCCGGCAGCGCTCACGCCGCGCGCCAACCTGGTGGTGCGCGGCGAGGCCATCGGCTACGAGGTCACGCTCGAGCCGCTGCGCCTCAAAAGCATCCCGCTGCTCGAAGCCAGCACCATGGCGCCGCAGATCGATGGCGTGCGCGTGACGCAAACCGATGACCTTCAGTGGCTGGCCGATCAGCCGCTGTACTCGCGCGTGCGCTTTCGCAGCGTCGCCCACACCGACTTCAGCCACGGCCCGTTGGTGCCGCTGATCGGGCTGCAGGACCACATCGACCTGCCGCCGGGCTACAACCCGCGCACGCTGGCCTGGGCCATGGCCATGCGCCGACAACCGCGCTACGCCGAGGCCAGCGCCGATGTGCTGGCCGCCGCGCTGATGGAACACATCCGCACCGGTGGCTACAGCTACACGCTCACGCCCGGCGCCTACGGCGAGGTCGATGCCCGCAGCGCGGTCGACGAGTTCTGGCTCGATCGCAAGCTGGGGTTTTGCGAACACTTTGCCGCCGCCTTCGTGGTGGTGATGCGCGCGCTCGATGTGCCCGCACGCGTGGTCACCGGCTACCAGGGCTTCGACGCTGCGCCCGTCGACGGCTACCACGTGGTGCGCCACAGCAACGCCCACGCCTGGGCCGAGTACTGGCGCGAGGGCGTCGGCTGGGTGCGCGCCGACCCCACCACCGCCGTCGCTCCCGAGCGGGTGCTGAGCAACCGGCGCCTGACGCCGGCGCCCGGTTTGATGGACGGCGCGATGGGCTTCGTCGGCCCGCGAGTGCTGGCCCAATTTCGCGAGGGCTGGGAGGCGATCAACAACCGCTGGAACCAGTGGGTGCTGGACTACTCGCGCGGCACCCAGCTCGACTTGCTCTCGCGCATGGGCTTCAAGCAGCCTGACTGGGAAGACCTGGCCTGGCTGATGGTGGCCGCCTGTGGCGTGCTGTCGCTTGCGACGACCGGCTGGGCCTGGTGGGAGCGTCAGCGGATCGACACATGGAAGCGGCAAATGACACAACTGCGCGCCGCGCTGCTGCGGCTGGGCGTGCCAAGCGCCGATCACGACTCGCCGCGCACGCTCGCGCAGCGCGTGCGCACGCAGCTTGGAGACGCCGGCGAACCGCTGGCTCGGGGCTTCGACGCGATTGACGCCGCGCGCTACGGCCGCCACGGCACAGCGCGACCCGACCCCCGCCTGACACGTGAGTTCACCGACCATGCGCGTCGGCTGGCACAGGCCAGAGGCATCGGGCGAGCTCGATAATTTGCCCATGACATCTTCATCGACCGAGGCCGCTCGGCGCGCCTGTGTGCGGGCCTGCTGGCTCGCGGTGTGTGTGGCCCTGGGCGCAGCGAGCAGCGGCAACGCCAGCGCCGCAGCGGCCGTGGCCAGCGCATCGCCAGCCGCCAAACCGAAAAAGCCCGCCAAGCCGAAGGCCACCAGCAAGCAGCGCAAATCGACGGTGCGATCGGACGCCGACCCCGATCAAGTCATCTACGGGCAGCGCGCCGACGTGATGCAGTTCGCCGACGAGGTGGCGCAGCGCCAAGGGCTCGATGTGGCCCAGGTGCGCTCAGCGCTCGCGCAGTCGCGCTTCATGCCCACCGTGGCCAAGCTCATCATGCCGCCGCCAACCGGCACGGCCAAGAACTGGGCCGCCTACCGTGATCGCTTCATCGAGCCCAGACGCATCAACGCCGGCGTGGCTTTCTGGCAGGCCAACGAGCGCTGGCTGACCCAGGCTGAAGAGGTCTACGGCGTGCCGCCCGAGATCGTCATCGGCATCATCGGCGTCGAAACCCTGTACGGCCGGCACATGGGCGGCTTTCGCGTGATCGACGCGCTGGCGACGCTGGCGTTTGACTTTCCGCCCGGCCGCAAGGACCGCAGCGCCTTCTTCAAGGGCGAGTTGGAACAATGGCTGGTGCTCAGCCACCGCGAGGGGCTCGACCCGCTCCAATCCAAGGGCAGCTACGCCGGCGCGCTGGGCATGCCGCAGTTCATGCCCAGCAGCGTCACCAAGTACGCGGTCGACTTCGACGGCGACGGCCACATCGACCTGCACGCGAACACGGCCGACGTGATCGGCAGCGTGGCGCGCTATCTGGCCGACTTTGGCTGGCAGCGCGGGCTGATCACCCACCTTCAGGTGACCCCGCCGGCCGATGCCGCCCAGCGCGCCGAACTGCTCGCACCCGACATCCTGCCCAGCTTCACCGCGCAGCAGTTCATCGACCACGGCGCGGTGTTCGGCTCCGAGGTCGAACTCGCGCGCATCGGCGGGCTCACTGGCACCACCCCATTGGCACTGGTCGAGGTGCAAAACGGGGATGCCGCACCCAGCCACGTGGCCGGCACGGGCAATTTCTATGCAGTCACCCGCTACAACTGGTCGAGCTATTACGCGCTGGCGGTGATCGAGCTGGGCGCAGCCGTGCGGCGCGCACGGTAGACAGCTGGGCGCGGCCCTCACCGCGTGGCGGCAAAACCGTCGTCTGATTCTTCGATCACCTCCAGGCCGTCAAGCAGCTCCCAGCTGGATTCAAACCAGCCGGGGCCGGCGGGCAGGCCGAGTTGAGTGGCGTCGGCCACCCTCGGAAGGGTGAAGGCGTCTTGCACCGGTTCTGACGGCGCGATGGTCTGGAATGGCATGGATGTCTCCTGACAAACGTGACAGCGGCTGGACCGACGGACTCAGTGTTGGCCGAAAAGGCGAATTCCGAGTGCGTTGAATCAATCGGGCGCCGGTTTGGTCGACTGATGACGCCAGTTTTCCGTCTGGAGCCCGAACGCGCATCCCGCTCAAGGGGTGTTTTGCAGTCCCGACGGCCCCCCCAGAAGAACCCCCCCACATGGGGGATGGGCCAGGGCCGGGGGGTAACAGTAATGACACGAGCGTTACGCCAACCTAGAATCGAGAGGTTCCAGCCCACTCATCACACCGCATGAAACCCGTTGTCGCGACACCCCCCAAGCGCGCACCGCGCGAGACCTTGAACCTGCGCATCCCTGCGGCCGAGCGAGGGCTGATCGACCGGGCGGCCCAGTCCAGCGGCAAGACGCGCACCGATTTCATCCTCGGCGCAGCACGGCGCGCGGCCGAAGAAGAGCTGCTCGATCGCACGGTCTTCGTGGTCAGCCCAGCGGCTTACACCCAATTCGTGGCCATGCTCGATGCTCCCCCAGAACCGAACGAGCGATTGCGCCGCACCATGCAAACGCCGCCGCCGTGGACCACGACCTGATCGACGCGCGGCGATGCTCTCGGCTCCACAGCCACTGACGGCAACGCAGGTGCTGGCCGGGTTCGACAGCGGCGTGCCCTCGCTTGACGACTGGCTGCGCCGGCGTGCACTTCAGAACCAGGGCAGCGGGGCCTCGCGCAGCTTCGTGGTTTGTGATTCGGGTGAAACGGTGGTGGCTTACTACGCGCTGGCCGCCAGCGCCGTGGCGGTCGATGCCACACCCGGGCGCTTCAGGCGCAACATGCCCGATCCGATCCCGGTGGTGGTGCTGGCACGGCTGGCGGTCGATCGCACGCAGCACGGCCGCGGACTGGGGCGGGGGCTGTTCCGGGATGCCGCCCTGCGCATCCTGCATGCCGCCGATTCGATCGGCATCCGCGGACTGCTGGTCCACGCGATTTCCGAAGAAGCCCGGGCTTTTTATCTGCGCCTGGGGCTGGTCCCTTCGCCACTCGACCCGATGACCTTGATGACCACGCTGTCGGATTTGCGACAGGCCACAGTCGATTGATGAGACAGCTCGCCTGCGGCGGCCGCCATTTGATGTGACGCAGGCTCAGTCCTGCGGAATCACGCTGACTTCAACTTGCATGTCCTGCATGAAGCCGCCGCCCAGGATCACCCCGCGCAGCGGCGCCACGTCGGCAAAGTCGGCGCCCCAGGCCAGCGTGATGTAGCGCTGGTCGGCGAGCTGGTCGTTGGTGGGGTCGAACTCGACCCAGCCGTGGCCGGGCAGAAACGCCGCCACCCAGGCATGGGATGCATCCACGCCCATCAGCCGCGGCATGCCGGGCGGTGGGTCGGTGAGCAGGTAGCCCGACATGTAGCGCGCGGCCAGACCATGCGCGCGCAGACAGGCCAGCATCAGGTGAGCGAAGTCCTGGCACACGCCTCGGCGCAGTTGCAGCACTTCGTCGACCGAGGTGCTCACGGTGGTGGCGGTGGCATCGAACTGGAAGTCTTCGTGGATGCGGTGTGTCAGCTCGAGCAGCGCCTCGGCCCACGGCCGGTCGGGTTGCAATGAGGGCTCGGCGTAGCCGCGCGCGGCTTCCGACCAAGGCACCAGCGGTGTGGCTTCGGACATCCGCGCGGCTTCCAGATCGTCGGCACCGGGCAACTGCCGGCGCACCGCCTCGCGCACCTCGCCCACGGTCATGGCGTGATCACTGTCGAGCGCCGGCCGCTCGGCCACCTCGATCTGGCAGTGCATGCGCACGCGCAACTGGTGGTGGGCGCCATGCAACCCGAAGTGCGACACCACATTGCCAAAGCTGTCGGTGGCCTCGTGACGCTCGCTGGGCTGCGGGTCGATGTGAAGGCTGTGCGAGACCACACGCTGCCAGGGCAGCACACGCGGAGTCAGTCGACCCAGTTGCCACGACTGCGAGACGGGCACCTGATACGAATAGCGCGTCTCGTGCTCGACGCTGTAGCAGGCGGTGTCGGTGGTGCTCATGCGCAAAAGGCCTCAGGCCACCAGCGACAGCACGCTGCGCGAGGCGGCGTGCGAAAAGAACTTCAGCGTGAGCTCATCAGACACCCCATTGGCCGCGCGCTGCAACTGCATCAGCGCCCGGGCCAGTGCCTCGCTCTCGGGGTGCAGGTCGGCTGGCGACAGGCTGCGCAGCGCGGCGTGGGCCGGTGCGAGCACATCGCTGGCAAAGCGGCCGTGGGTGGACTCGAGCTTGGCGACGTACTCGCCCAGGCCCTTCAGCTGGAAGGCCACAGAGCGTGGGTTGACCTCATCGCGCAGCAGCAGGTCAAGCACCGGCATCCATTCGGGCGCCACGAGGTACCGCGAGCGGTAGGTGACGGTCGAATCGGCGTACTCGAGCAGCCAGTCCAGGCCGTGGGTGCGGCCCTCGTCCACGGCCACCTGCAAGACGGTGCACAAGGTGGCCATGCGTTCAATGCGTCGGCCGATCGACAGGAAGCGCCAGGCCAGCCCTCGCGTCATGCCATCGAGCACGAAACCCGACATCGTGGCCATCGACGCCACCGCCCGATCCAGCCAGCCCATGGCCACCGGCAGGCCGAAGCTCGGCGATGAAAGACCGCGACGAAACACCGGGTCGGCGATCAACTGGTTGAGCGAGCGCCAGTGATCCTGCGACATGCGGTCGCGCAGGTTGAACGCCACGCGCGACAGCTGCCGCAGCCTGTCGGCGAGTCCTTCGTCGGGGTGGGTCGCCGCACGCAGCAAGTCGGCACCGGGCTGCTCGGTGTTGGCGATCAGCCCGAAGCGCTGCGCCACCACCAGCGCGGGTGACACGCCGTGCTGGGGCGCCTTGGACTCATCGAGCACGACCCCGATGGCCACGCGCAGCAAACGCGCCGTGCTCTCGCAGCGTTCGCCGTAACGCCCGAACCAGAACAGGTTTTCCGCAGCACGCGAAGGCACATTCACACGCGAGGCCACCAGGTCCTCGGGCTTGACGGTCCGGCTGAGCAACGAGAACGAGGCGTTGACGGGCGCCTGTGACAGCACCCAGGTGTCCTTGGATCGACCGCCACGCTGCATGGCGATGGCCTTCGAGCCCTCGTCTGCGGCCACCCGCGTGAGGCCGCCGGGCATCACGTGATAGCCGTTGGTCGTGGCCACCGCGAACACGCGCAGGCCCACGCTGCGCGAAGCCAGCTGCTCGGCAGGGCGACCGGGATCGGCCACTCGCTCAAGCACCGGCGCTTGCGACAGGTGCACCCATTCCTGAGCCACATAGCGATGCGAACGCGCGGCCACACGCTCACGCAGTCGAGCCAGTTGTCTGGCCTCGAGGTCGGCGCCGAACACCGCGGGTTCGCGGCTCGATCGCTCGATCGGCTTGATGATGAGCTTGTCGATGCGGCCCCAGGCGTCGTCCAGCGCGGCCGGCTCGCCCAGCCACCAGGTGGCCACCGACGGCAGCTTGAGTGGCTCGCCCAGCAGATGTTCGCAAAGCCCGGGCAGGTAGCCAAGCAAGGCGCCCGACTCCAGCACCCCCGAGCCCAGCGCATTGGCCAGCAGCACGGTGCCGCGGCGAGCGCAGTCGGTGAGGCCAGGCACCCCGAGCGCCGAGTTGGAGCGCAGCTCGAGCGGGTCGCAGTAGTCGTCGTCTTGGCGGCGCAGCACGGCATGAACGCGCTTGAGACCGTCGATGGTCTTCATCCAGACGCAGCCATCACGCGCTGTCAGGTCGCTGCCTTCGACCAGCGGAAAACCCAGATAGCGCGCCAGCAAGGCGTGCTCGAAATAGGTTTCGTTGTAGGGCCCTGGCGTGAGCAGCACGATCAGCGACTGGCTGCGATCGGCCCCGCGAGGCGCCCAGCGCAAAAGCGACTCGCGCAAGGCTTCAAAGAAAGTCGCCAGATGCTGCACATGCAGGTCACGGAACATCTGCGGAAACACGCGCGAGACCACCAGCCGGTTTTCCAGCGCGTAACCTGCCCCCGAGGGGGCCTGGGTGCGGTCGTTGACGACCCACCAGTGGCCATCGGGCGAGCGCGCCAGATCGGCTGCGTAGCTGAACAGGTGCACGCCACCGGGCGCACGGATGCCCTTGACCTGATGCAGGTAGCCGCTGTGGCCGTAGATGATGGAAGGCGGAATCAGCCCGCTGCGCAGCAACTCCTGCGGGCCATAAATGTCGCCCAGCACCCGGTTGAGCAGATCGGCGCGCTGTGCGATGCCAGCCGACAACTGCTCCCACTCGGCAGCCGAGATCAGCAGCGGCAGCGGGTCAACATCCCACGGACGGTCGGCGCCCTTGGGGTCGGCGTAGACGTTGTAGGTCACGCCGTTTTCGCGAATCTCGCGTTCCATGAGGGTCAGGGTTTCACTGACCTCCATGCCTTCACGCGACGCGAGCGAGGCGAGGAACTCTTCCCAGTGCGCACGCGGGGTGGCCGGCGCCGACAGCAACTCGTCGTAACGCCCTTCCACCGATTCATACCCCGACAGGAGCCGGCTCAACATCTCGCAGCATCCCCTTGCACGGCCATCGGCAGCTCACGTGTGTGCAGCTGCCCTTCGCAGATCCAGCGTGAACGGATAGTTGGGGTTTCGCTCCTCACGCGGAACTTGCATCGTACCGGGGGTGTGACCCAGCCGGAAGAAGCGATTCAGGCGCCGCGCCTCGGCCTCATAGGCATTGACCGGGAAGGTGTCGTAGTTGCGCCCGCCCGGATGCGCCACGTGGTACTGGCAACCGCCCACCGAGCGGCTCATCCAGGTGTCGAGCAAATCGAAGGTCAGCGGCACATGCACGTCGATCGTCGGGTGCAAGGCCGACGGCGGGTTCCAGGCGCGGTAGCGCACCGCACCGACGAACTCGCCCACCCGGCCCGTGGGCTGCAGGGGCACGACGCGGCCGTTGCAGGTGATCACGTGACGATCGCCGACCAGCCCAGTGGCCTTGACCTGGATGCGCTCGAGCGACGAGTCGACGAACCGTGCGGTGCCACCCGCGGCGTTTTCTTCGCCCATCACGTGCCAGGGCTCGAGCGCCATGCGCAGCTCGACCTGGGCACCCTGCGCCACGAAGTCGCCCAGCCGCGGGAAGCGGAAGTTCAGGTGCGGCGCAAACCACTCGGGGTGGATGACGTAGCCAAAGGCGTTGAGCTCCTCGACCACGTCACACAAGTCCTGCCAGATGAAGTGCGGCAGCATGAAGCGGTCGTGCAGTTCGGTGCCCCAGCGCTTGAGGCGCGCCGGGCGGTAGGGTTCTTTCCAGAAGCGCGACACCAACGCACGCATGAGCAGCTGCTGCGTGAGGCTCATGCGGGCGTGCGGCGGCATCTCGAAGGCGCGCATCTCGAGCAGACCCAGCCGGCCGGTGGCGCCGTCAGGCGAATACAGCTTGTCGATGCAGAACTCGGCGCGGTGGGTGTTGCCCGTCACGTCGATGAGCAAGTTGCGCAGCAGACGATCGATCAGCCATGGCGGGCAGGCCCGCTCGCGGCCGTCGCCCCATTCGCTGGTGACGCGCTGCAGTTCGGCAAAGGCGATCTCGAGCTCGTAGACCGAGTCGTTGCGCGCCTCGTCCACGCGGGGCGCTTGGCTGGTCGGGCCGACGAACAGCCCCGAGAACAGATAGCTCAGCGCCGGATGGTTGTGCCAGTAGCCGACCATGCTGGCCAGCAGATCGGGGCGACGCAGGAAAGGTGAATCGGCCACGGTGGCGCCACCGAGCACGAAGTGGTTGCCGCCACCGGTGCCGGTGTGGCGGCCATCGAGCATGAACTTCTCGGTCGACAGCCGGGTTTCGTGGGCACTTTGGTACAGGTGGGTGGTCTGATCGACCAGCTCGGCCCAGTCGTGGGCCGGATGGATGTTGACTTCGATCACGCCCGGATCGGGAGTCACGCGCAAAGTGGCCAGGCGCGGGTCGCGCGGCGGCTCGTAGCCTTCCAGGATGACCGGCAGCTTCATCTCGACCGCGGTGTCCTCGATGGCCGCGACAAGTTCAAGATAGTCCTCGAGCTGCGCCATTGGCGGCATGAAGATGTACAGCCGTCCATCGCGCGGCTCGGCGCACATGGCGGTGCGGGTGATCCAGCCCGCCGACTCGAAAGCCGACGGCGCTCGCGCAGCAGCGCTGGCCGCACCACTCGCCGCAGGTGACAGCAAGCCCTTGGCCTGTGCCGCCGCAGCGCTGGAGCCAGCCACACCGGGCACACCGCCGTTCGGGCCGGTGGAGGTGGCTGCGATGCCAGGGCCTTCGGTGCCGCCTTGAGCAAAGCGCAGCCTGCGGTATGGTGGCAAAGGCGCGAACGACTGGGTCTGGTCGGGCGCATGAACCCACGGCATGTCGGCTTCGGCGGCCCAGGGCTGCGAATCGAGTGGCAGGCGGAAACCCAAGGGCGAATCGCCGGGCATCAGGTAGCAACGCTCGGCGCGCAGGAACCACTTGCCGGTGTTCCAGCGCAGGCCGGCTGCGGTGGCGCGGGCCACTGGCAGCACATGACCGACCGCTTTTTCCAGACCCCGATCGAACACCTTGCGCAAACGCTCGCGCTCCAGCGGATCGGCCAGGCGCGCATCGAAGGGATCGACGTTGGCGGGCAGCCGGCGCTCGCGCCACAGGTAGTACCAAGTGTCCTCAAACGCAGGGAACACGTACTGGGGATCGAGCGCGAGGCGCTTGGCCACGCTGCCGAGAAACTGCTGGGCCATCACCTCGGTGACCTGGTAGTCCTCATGCTCGCTGGCAAACAGCTCGGGGTGCGTCCACACCGGCTCGCGGTCCTTGCGCCAATAAAGGTTGAGCGACCAGCGTGGCAGCTGCTCGCCCGGGTACCACTTGCCCTGACCGTAGTGCAGCAGGCCGCCCTGGCCGTATTTCAGGCGCAGCTTGTCCATCAGGTCGGCACTCAGCAGCCGCTTGGTAGGGCCCATGGCCTCGGTGTTCCATTCGGCGCCGTCGCGGTCGTCGACCGACACGAAGGTGGGCTCGCCGCCTTGCGTCAGGCGCACGTCACCGGCTTGCAGATCGTCATCGACGCGATGACCCATGGCCTCGATGCCGGCCCATTGCTCATCGGTGTAAGGCAGCGTGACACGCGGTGCCTCCCACACGCGGTGGACCACCATGTGGTGCTCGAACTCGGTTTCGCATTCATCGATGGCACCGCTCACCGGCGCGGCCGACGACGGCTCGGGCGAACATGCCAGCGGGATGTGGCCCTCGCCGGCCAGCAGCCCCGAGGTCGGATCCAGCCCGATCCAGCCAGCGCCCGGCAAGAAGACCTCGCACCAGGCGTGCAGGTCGGTGAAGTCGACTTCGGTGCCGCTCGGGCCGTCGAGCGACTTGACGTCGCTCTTGAGCTGGATCAGGTAGCCCGACACGAAGCGTGCAGCCAGTCCCAGATGACGCAGCACCTGCACCATCAGCCAGGCGCTGTCGCGGCACGAGCCCGAAGCCTTGGTCAGCGTTTCCTCGGGCGACTGCACGCCCGGCTCCAGACGGATCAGGTAGCTGATGTCTTTTTGCAAGCGCTGGTTGAGTTCGACCAGAAAGTCGTTGGTGTGCTTCTTCGTGCGCGGCACGTCGGCCACATAGCGCTCGAACAGCGGCGTGAGCTCGCACTGGGCCATGTAGGGCGCGAGTTCGGCAGCCAGTTCGGCGTCGTAGCCAAACGGGAAGTGTTCGGCCGACGGCTCGAGGAAGAAGTCGAACGGGTTGAGCACCGACATCTCGGCGACCAGATCGATCTCGATGCGAAATTCGGTGGTCGGCTCGGGAAAGACCAGCCGCGCGAGATAGTTCGACTGCGGATCCTGCTGCCAGTTGACGAAGTGGCCGGCCGGCTCCACGCGCATCGAGTAGCTGAGGATGCGGGTGCGTGAATGGGGCGCCGGGCGAAGCCGCACGACCTGCGGACCGAGGTTGATCGGCCTGTCGTAGCGGTAATGGGTGACGTGATTGAGCGCGACGTGGATGGACATGGATCAGGCCTCTACCGGAACAAGAAAGTCACGGCTGATACCCACGCCGATGGTGCTCACGCGCTCGAGGAACTGCGTGAGGTAAGCGTGCAAGCCTGTGGCCAGGATCTCGTCGATGCGGCCGTACTGCAAATCGGCGCGCAGGCGGCCCGCACGGCGCAGCGTCTCGCTCGACTGCCCGTTGGCCACCATGGTCAGGTTGGACAACATCTCCTGCGTGCACGCGGCCAGCGAGCGCGGCATGTCGGGGCGCAGGATCAGCAACTCGGCCACCTTTTCAGGGCGGATCACGTTGCGGTAGACCTTGCGATAGATCTCGAAGCCAGACACCGAGCGCAGGATGGCTGACCAGTGATAGAAGTCGTACTCGACGTCCTCGCCGCCATCGGTCCCCTCGCCCTGCGACTGACCCATGGACGCGCCATCGGCCAGGGACGAAGGAAAGTCGGCGAATTCGGTCTTGACCGCATGGAACTTCACGTCCAGCAAGCGCGCGGTGTTGTCGGCTCGTTCGAGAAAGCTGCCAATGCGCAGGAAGTGAAAGGCCTCGTCTTGCAGCATGGTGCCCACGGTCACGCCGCGCGAGAGGTGTGAGCGGAACTTCACCCACTCGAACGCGGTGCCGGGGTCTCTGAGAAACGCACCATCCTTGACCATGCGCTGGAACTCCAGCCAGGTCTGGTTCTGGGTCTCCCAGACCTCGGTGGTGAGCGTGCCCCGCACGGCGCGGGCGTTTTCACGCGCGGCCTGCAGGCAGTTGCGAATGCTCGAGCCGTTGTTCGGATCGCTGACCATGTATTCCATGACGCTGCGCGGGGTGACCGCGCCATAGCGCGCTTCGAAGTCCCCGGTCAGCTCGGAAATGCCCAGCAGGCCTCGCCAGCCTTTTTCGGCCGCGTCGGCCGATTGCGGCAGCAGCGACGTCTGGTAGTTCACGTCGAGCATGCGGGCCGTATTCTCTGCCCGCTCCATGTATCGAGCCATCCAGAAAAGGTGGTCGGCGGTTCTAGACAGCATGATCAAACCTCCAGTACCCAGGTGTCCTTGGTGCCACCACCCTGGGACGAATTGACGACCAGCGAGCCTTCCTTGAGCGCCACGCGCGTGAGGCCGCCTCGCACCATCTGCACCGTCTTGCCGCTGAGCACAAAGGGTCGCAGATCGATGTGACGCGGCGCGATGCCGCTTTCGACGAAGGTCGGACACGTCGACAGGCTCAGCGTGGGTTGCGCGATGTAGCGCGAGGGATGGGCCTCGAGCACGGCGCGAAATTCGGCGATCTCGGCCCGGGTGGCGGCCGGCCCCACCAGCATGCCGTAGCCACCGGCCCCGTGGACTTCCTTGACGACCAGCTCGCTCAGGTGATCGAGCACGTACTTCAGGTCATCGGCCTCGCGGCACAGATAGGTCGGCACGTTGTTGAGGATGGGCTTTTCGCCCAGATAGAACTCGATCATCTTGGGCACGTACGGGTAGATCGACTTGTCGTCGGCCACGCCGGTGCCGATCGCATTCGACAAGGTCACGTTGCCCGCCCGGTAGGCGCCCAGCAGCCCGGCACAGCCCAGCGTCGAGTCGGGGCGAAACGCCGTGGGGTCGAGGAAGTCGTCGTCGACGCGGCGGTAGATCACATCGACCCGCTTGGGCCCCTGCGTGGTGCGCATGTAGACAAAGTTGTCGCGCACGAAGAGGTCTTGCCCTTCAACCAGCTCGACACCCATTTGCTGCGCCAGGAAGGCATGCTCAAAGTACGCGCTGTTGTACATGCCTGGCGTGAGCACCACCACGGTGGGCTCGTTGACCGCCGCCGGAGCCACCGCGCGCAGCGTCTCGAGCAGCATATCGGGGTAATGCGCCACCGGCTCCACGCGGTGCTGGCTGAACAGTTCGGGAAACAGCCGCATCATCATCTTGCGGTTTTCGAGCATGTAGCTCACGCCGCTGGGCACGCGCAGGTTGTCTTCGAGCACGTAGTAGCTGCCGCTGCCGTCGGCATTGCCGGCGCGCACGATGTCGATGCCGGCCACGTGCGAATACACCCCGCAAGGCACCTCGACACCCATCATCTCGGGGCGAAACTGGACGTTGTTGAGCACCTGATCGGCCGGAACGATGCCGGCGCGCAGGATCTCCTGGTCGTGGTACACGTCGTGGATGAAGCGGTTGAGTGCCGTGACCCGCTGGCGCAGGCCACGCTGCATGTCGATCCATTCGTGCGACGGGATGACCCGCGGAATCACGTCGAAGGGGATCAGGCGCTCGGTGCCCGCGCCGTCTTCGTCCTTCGCGCCATACACCGCGAAGGTGATGCCCACGCGGCGGAAGATCATCTCGGCCTCTTCGCGGCGCAAACTCATCATCTCGACCGGCTGCTGCTTGAGCCATTGGTCGTAGGTACCGTAGTGCTCGCGGACCTTTTGGCCAGCGGCGTGCATCTCGTCAAAACTTGATTTCATCGGCGTCGCTCCTGATGCACCAGTGTGAAGCAAATTTCGAGCCATTCAGCCCGCACGTCAGATCCATCAGGGCGGCCCCGGATCGCGCCAGTGCCAGTAACGGCGTGCGCTTTCACGCACGCACTGTCCGCGATTCGTTTGACCGCTTGACGCATCGCTGCGCCATGACCACGCGCCACAGCGCGGGCTGTCGACCACCGCGATGCCACGCTCGCGGTAACGCTGCAGCACCTCGGCGGCCGGGTGTCCGTAACGGTTGCGGTGACCCACCTGAAACACCGCGATCTGCGGCGCCACTGCATCCACAAAGGCCGCCGTTGACGACGTCTTGCTGCCGTGGTGCGGCGCGAGCAGCACATCGCTGCGCAGCACTTCAGGCTGCTCGCGCAGCAGGCGGATTTCCTGATCGCGCTCGATGTCACCGGTGAGCAGCGCGCTGGCCGCCTCGCCTTGCACCTTCAGCACGCACGACACGGTGTTGGGCTTGCCCGCCACGTCGTAGCCATCTGGCTGCGGGTAGAGCACCTCGAAGCGCACGCCGTCCCAGTCCCAGCGCTGGCCGGCTTCACAGCGGGGCGTGGCCAGCTGGCGCGCTTGTGCCTCGAGCAGCAGCGGATGCTCAGGCTCGAGAGAGCTCAACACATCGCCCACCGGCAGTTGCGTGAACAGCGCCTGCGCGCCACCGATGTGGTCGGTGTCGCGGTGGCTGAGCAGCAGCCGGTCGATGCGCTGGTCGCCGCGCGCACGCAGCAGCGGCAGCAGCACCCTGGAGCCGGCTTCCGACTCGGGCGAGTAGCGCGGGCCGCTGTCGTAGAGCAGCAGGTGGTTTGTGGTGCGCACGATGACGGCTGTGCCCTGCCCCACGTCGGCGGCGACCAGCTCGAATTGCCCTGCGGCCGGCAGATCTCTCGGCGGCAGCAGCAGCGGCAGCACCAGGGCCACAGCGCTCACGCGAACCCGCCACGGCAGCGGCGTGACCAGCAGCACCGCGGCGAGCAAGCCTGCGAGCTGCGCCCACCACGGCGCCACGCCCGCCGACCACACCACCGCCGGCGACTGCGCCAGCCAACCCAGAAAACCCCCCAGCATCGACACCAGCCAGGCGCCCACGCTCCACAGCGGCGATGCCACCGCTCCCAGCAGGGCCAAGGGCGTGATCACCAGGGTGACCAGGGGAATGGCGAGCAGATTGGCCGCCAGACCCACCAGCGAGATCTGCTGAAAGAAAACCAGCGTGAGCGGCGTGAGCGCCACGGTGGCCACCACCTGAGTGCGCACGCCATCGGCCATGACGCGGCGCAGCGCGGCGAACCACCTCGGCCAGCCTGTGGGGGCGTCGGCGGGCGGCTGCGCGACGGCTTGCTTTTGCGAAACCATCAGCACACCCACTGCAGTGAACGACAGCCAGAACCCCGGCTGCTGCAAGGCCCACGGATCGAGCAGGGTGACCACGCTGGCCGCGGTTAGCAGCACCAGCGGCCACGGCCAGCGCAGTCCGGCGCTGCGCAAGAGCACCACCACGCCCAGCATCCACACGGTGCGCTGCGCCGGCACGCCCCAGCCCGACAGCACCGCGTAGCCGGCCGCGGCCGCGAAACCGCCCCACAGCGCGGCGGTGGGCGCGGGCAGCCACAGCGGCGCACGCGCACCGCGCCGCCAGACGGCGCCGATCAGCGCGCCCGCGCACCAGGCGAACATCGTCACGTGCAAACCGCTGATGCTCACCAGGTGGGCGATGCCGGTGCGGCGAAACAGATCCCAGTCGTCACGGTCGATCGCCGACTGATCACCCACCGCCAGCGCAGCGAGCACGCCGGCGGCTCGCGCATCGCTCACCTTGGCCTCAATCGCATCGCGCACGCGCTGGCGCCAGCGCTCCACCGGATGCGCCGCAGCGCGTTCGATCAGTCGGGGCATCGGCGCATCGCGCACCGAACCACTGGCGCCCACGCCCTGTTCGAACGACTGCAGCTCCAGATCGAAGCCGTGCGGGTTCAGCAGGCCGTGGGGCCGGCTCAGCCGCGCCGTGAACTGCCAGCGCTGGCCGGCACGCAATTCACGCTGCAGTGCGCTGGGCGCAGCATCGCCCTGAAAGCCGTGATACCAGCCCAAGTGGATGCGCGGCGGCAGCGTCACGACGCGGCCGTCGAGCACCGCCTGCTCGACATCGAAGCGAAAGCGCTGGCCGTTGGCACCGCGTTGCGGCAAGCTGGCCACCACGCCAGTGATCTGCACCGCGCGGCCCTCGAGGTTGGCGGCCAGCAGTTGACCATCGCGCAACGACGCGCGCATCCCGGTCAGGCCGAAGGCCAGCAACGACAGGCCCAGCACGGCAGCCGACCAGCACCGGTGAAACCGCAAGGCCAGCAGCACCGCCAGCACGCCAAGCAGTGCGATCAGCCCATAGACACCCTGGGCCTGCAAGCTTTGCTCTTGCAGTTGCACGGCCACACCGATCGGCCAGGACAGCCCCAGACATGCCAGACGCCAGCCAGTGTTCACGACGGTGAATGGGGCGGCCTGGACATGCGGCGGAGTGTAGGATTTCAGCGTCTCGGCGCCCTCGTGTGCCGCCTTGTTCCCGCTTACGGATTTCCCCCATGACCACATCTGCTTGCGTCTACGACCGCCTGAAAACTCTGGGCATCGAGCTGCCCCCGGTGGCCACGCCGGCCGCGGCCTATGTGCCGTTCGTGCAAACCGGCAACCTGGTGTTCCTGTCGGGCCATATCGCCAAGCGCGACGGCAAGGTGTGGGTCGGCCAACTCGGGCTGAACATGGAGACCGCCGCCGGCCGCGAAGCCGCCCGCGCCGTGGCCATCGACCTGCTGGGCACGCTGCACGCCGCGGTGGGCGATCTCAACCGCATTGAGCGCATCGTCAAGGTGATGAGCCTGGTCAACAGCACCGCCAGCTACACCGAACAGCACCTGGTGACCAACGGCTGCTCCGAGCTGATCGGCGAGGTGTTCGGCGCCAAGGGCCAGCACGCACGCAGCGCCTTTGGCGTGGCGCAGATTCCGCTGGGCGCATGTGTCGAGATCGAGCTGATCGCGCAGGTGGCTGCAGCGTGAGGTCAAGTCCGACGGCTGCGCGCTGGCTGCTGGCGATCGCCGCGCTGTCGGTGGCGGGCGTGGCTGCGGCGCTGGTGTCGCAGCATGTGTTCAACATGCCGCCGTGCCCTTGGTGCGTCTTGCAGCGGGCGATCTATCTGGCGATTGCCGCGGTGTGCCTGATCGGTGCGGCGCTGGCACTGCCGCTGGCGCGCCGCACCGCCGGTGCACTGACGCTGTTGCTGGCCCTCATCGGTGCGGCCGCGGCGCTGTACCAAGAGCTCGTGGCCGCGAAGTCGGCCTCGTGCAATCTGACCTTCGCCGACAAGGTGATGAGCGCGCTCGGGCTCGACAGCGTGCTGCCGTGGCTGTTTCAGGTCTACGCCAGCTGCGCCGATGCGGCCGTGGCCCTGCTCGGCGTGCCGTATGCGTACTGGAGCCTGGCGCTGTTTGCAGCGCTGGGGCTGGGCGCGGCGAGAGTCGCGTTCGGCAGACCCTGAGCCTCAGCCCGCCGCCACCTTGACCGCCTTCGGAATCGCATCCTGCGGCTTGCCCTTGCGGGCCCGCTTGCCCAGATAGATTCCGAGCGCGGCGCCCTTGAGCGTCTCATCGCGCGCCTTGCCGCCACGGCCGGTGCCTTCGATGCGCAGCGCCTGCGAGAACACCGCCACGCTGGCCAGCGCGTCGGGCGGCTCGAGATCCATCAGCGTCAGGCCGCGCCCGCCGTTGGGCTGCAGCTTCAGCTCGGACAACGGGAACACCAGCAAGCGACCGTTCGCCGACAGGCACGCCACCTGATCGTCGAGACCGCCGACCGATGCCAGCGCCGGCGGCAGCGGCTGCTCGCCGGCTTCGAGCGTGAGGAAGGCCTTGCCGCCGCGCTGACGCGCCACCAGGTCACCCACTTTGGCGAGCAACCCGTAGCCGCCGCTGTTGGCCAGCATCAGGATCTGGCCGGTGTGGCCGGCAAAGTAGTGAGCCGGCTGCGTGCCCGACTCGAGATCGATCAGCGTGGTGATCGGCTGGCCATCGCCGCGCCCGCCTGGCAGCAGACTGACCGCCGTGGAATAGACCCGACCGGTGCCGTCGAGCGCTGTGCCGAACACCAGCAACACGTCCACGCTGCGACACGCGAAGGTGGCCAGCAGACTGTCGCCCGCCTTGAACTGCAGGCCGACCGGATCAACCTCGTGGCCCTTGAGCGCACGGACCCAGCCCTTGGCGCTGACCACCACCGTCACCGGCTCGTCGACCACCTTGATCTCGACGACCGCTTTCTTCTCGGCCTGGATCAGCGTGCGGCGCGGGTCTTTGTCGAGCGAGCCGAACTGCTTCACGTCGGCTTCGATTTCCTTGATCACCAGGCGCTTGAGCGTGCCCGGGTTGGCGAGGATGTCTTCGAGCTTGCCTTGCTCGGTGCGCAGTTCAGCCAGTTCTTGCTCGATCTTGATCGCCTCAAGCCGGGCGAGCTGGCGCAAGCGGATTTCGAGGATGTCGTCGGCCTGCCGCTCGCTCAGCTTGAAGCGCTCCATCAGCGCGGACTTGGGCTCGTCGGCGTTGCGGATGATGCGGATCACCTCGTCGATGTTGAGCAGCACGAGCTGCCGGCCTTCGAGCACGTGCACGCGGTCAAGCACCTTGCCCAGCCGGTGCTGCGAGCGGCGCTGCACCGTTTGCAGCCGGAAGGCGACCCACTCGGCGAGCATCTGGCGCAGCGTCTTTTGCGTGGGTCGCCCGTCAGCGCCCACCATCGTCAGGTTGATCGGCGCCGAGCACTCGAGGCTGGTGTGCGCCAGCAGCTGCGTGATCAGCTCGGACTGCTCGATGCGGCTGCTCTTGGGCTCGAAGACCAAACGCACCGGCGCGTCCTTGCTCGATTCGTCGCGCACCGCATCGAGCACGCTGAGCACCGACGCCTTGAGCTGCACCTGATCGGCGCTGAGCGCTTTCTTGCCGGCCTTGACCTTGGGGTTGGTGAGCTCCTCGATCTCTTCGAGCACGCGCTGCGAGCTGGTGCCCGGCGGCAGCTCGGTCACCACCAGCTGCCACTGGCCTCGCGCCAACTCCTCGATCTTCCAGCGCGCACGCACCTTGAGGCTGCCGCGCCCGGTGGCGTAAGCGGCGCGGATGTCCTCGGCGCTGCTGATGATCTGGCCGCCGCCGGGGTAATCGGGGCCGGGAATCAGCGTGGCGAATTCATCGTCGTCGAGCTGCTCGTTGCGAATCAGCGCAATGGCCGCCAGCGCCACCTCGCGCAGGTTGTGGCTGGGGATCTCGGTGGCCAGGCCGACCGCGATGCCGCTCGCCCCGTTGAGCAGCACGAAGGGCAGCCGGCTGGGCAGCTGCCGCGGCTCTTGCGTCGAGCCGTCGTAGTTGGGAATGAACTCGACCGTGCCTTCGTCGATCTCGTCGAGCAGCAGCCGCGAGATGGGCGCCAGACGTGCCTCGGTGTAGCGCATGGCTGCTGCGCCGTCGCCATCGCGCGAGCCGAAATTGCCCTGCCCGTCGATCAGCGGATAGCGCTGCGAGAAGTCCTGCGCCATGCGCACCAGCGCGTCGTAGGCGGCGGTGTCGCCGTGCGGGTGAAAGCGCCCGAGCACATCGCCCACCACCCGCGCGCTTTTCACCGGCCGCGGCCCGCCTGCGGTGGTGAAGCTCAGCCCCATGCGGTCCATCGCATACAGGATGCGCCGCTGCACCGGCTTTTGGCCATCGCACACATCGGGCAGCGCACGCCCCTTGACCACGCTCAGCGCGTACTCGAGGTAGGCGCGCTCGGCGTAGTGGGCCAGGGTGACCGCGTCGGTGGGGTCGGCGGCGGGAGGGGTGTCGAACAGGTCGTTCATGCGCAGATTGTGTAGCTGAGGCAGGTGCCGGCGCGCGATCAGGCCGACGGGGAACTCTGCTTCGCGAATGTCCCCCGGTCGGCTGCGCCGACCTCCCCCTTTATTTCGCTGCGCAAAGCACCCCGTCAGCCTGATCGGGGTGGCGCTGCGGTGTTCGCAGCCTGCAAGTTCAGCGGCCGGTCAACTCACAAAGCTGTCGCCCTGCGTTTGAGATGAGCGGTAGCTCCCGGGCTGCCGGGTGACGTCCTCTCGATTGATGGGTTGGGCATCTCTGCTTGCCATGGACCACGCTTCTCTTGAGTTGTACAATAAGACGTACTTGCTCGGAGATTTGCCATGGATGCCATTACCTACTCTTCAGCGCGCGCAAACCTTGCTCGAACAATGGATCGGGTTTGCGAAGACCACGAGGCATTGATCATTACGCGCAACGGTGAACAGTCGGTTGTGATGCTCTCGTTGGAAGACTACCAAGCACTTGAAGAGACGGCCTACTTGCTGCGTAACCCCGCCAATGCCAAACGCCTGCTTTCTGCTACCGCGCAACTGGGCGCCGGCAAGGGCGTAGAACGGAAGTTGACCGAGTGAAGTTAATCTTTGCTGACGAGGCGTGGGAAGATTACCTTTACTGGCAGAAGCAAGACAAGAAGATGGTCGAGCGGATCAACAAGCTGATTGCTGAAGTAAAGCGTGAACCATTTTCTGGGGTTGGGAAACCTGAGCCGCTCAAGCACGCTCTCTCTGGTTATTGGTCTCGGCGTATCAATGACGAGCACCGAATGATCTACAAGATTGAGGGCGGTTCTCTTCTGCTCGCACAGCTTCGATACCACTACTGAGACGCTCAACGTTCGAGCTAAGCGGGCGATCGCTTCGACCGCTGCCCACAGCGATGGGTATTCCCCGCGGTGCTCTTGCACCAGGCGCACTGCGCGCTCGCGGACCTCGGGTGAGAACTTCGTTGACTTGTTCATGGCTCCATCTTCTCAAGAGTTGGAGCCTCCTCAAAAACCGGGGAGTTTCAGCAAGCGTGACTACATGGGCGTGTACTGAGAGAGCGACTGCCTTGGAGCGATCAATTCAGAAATCCGAATGTCGCTGATGGGTCGGAAGCAGCCCATCGGCCGGCATGTCTAGAGCGCCCCACCACCCTACCCGCTGAAGCCACCGGGCCATCCCCTGCGCGAATGTCCTCCGGTCGGCTGCGCCGACCTCCCCCTTTATTTCGCTGCGGGGATGGCCCGGTGGCTTCAGCGCTCTCAGTCACACATCCACATCGACTTATGAACGAGCCGTTCCCGGAATTACCGAAAAGCGCTTTCGCCAAGCTGGACACCGGCGACGATCTCGCGTTCTACAAGGCGCCGCGACTGGTCACCCACATCGATGAAGGCGCCACGGCCGCGCTCACCGCTTTCTATCGAGCAAGGATTCCCCAAGGCGCACGTGTGCTCGACCTGATGTCGAGTTGGGTGAGCCACCTCCCCGAGGATGGCAGCTATGCCGAAGTCGTCGGTCACGGCATGAATGCCGAAGAACTCGGCGCGAATCCGCGGCTGGCTCGCTGGTTCGTGCAAGATTTCAACCAGAACCCCGTCCTCGCGCTCGACGATCAGTCGTTCGACGCCGCGCTGGTTTGCGCCGGCGTGCAATACCTGCAGCGACCCGCAGAAGTGTTCAATGAGGTGCGCCGGGTTCTCGTCGCAGGCGCCCCCTTCATCGTCAGCTTCTCGAACCGCTGCTTTCCGACGAAGGCGGTGGAGGTCTGGCGCTCGCTCGACATCAGCGGTCATGCGGCGCTGGTGAAGCTCTATCTGGAGCGAGCCGGTTTCACCGACGTCCAGGTCGGACTGCTGGCCGACGGCCAGACGAGCGATCCCCTCGTCGCGGCGACGGGGCGCGCCTGAGCCAACGGGGTTCTGTGCTTCGCTCACGCCCAGCGCCGGGCTGCGAAGCGATGCACCCTCACCCTGGCCCTCTCCCGCCGAGCGGGAGAGGGAACGGACAGACCCCCGCCCCACCCCTCTCCCGCTTGGCGGGAGAGGGGATGAACGTACCCCGCACCACCAAGCGGGAAGGGAATGGACGTACCCCGCGCCACCCAACGGGAGAGGGACGTCGAATTGCCCTCTCCCACCCGTGGGAGAGGGTCAGGGTGAGGGTGGCGGTGAGTGCCCCTCAAACATCCACGTCAACATCATCGCCATGCAGTTCCATCAGATCACGCCGCGCCTGCGCCTCGCCCTTGCCCATGAGCTTGGTCAGTGACTCGACGGTGGCCTCGAAGCCGAATTCGCCGAAGGCCATGGGCAGCAAGCGCCGCGTTTCGGGGTTGAGCGTGGTGTCCCACAGCTGCTCGGCGTTCATCTCGCCCAGGCCCTTGAAGCGGCTGATGCTCCAGGCCGTTTCGCGGCAGCCTTCCTGGCGCAGCCGGTCGAGCGTGGCGGTGAGTTCGCCCTCGTCAAGCGCGTAGATCTTGGCCGCCGGCTTCTTGCCGCGCGCCGGCGCATCGACGCGAAACAGCGGCGGCTTGGCGATGTAGAGATGCCCGCTTTCGATCACCCTGGGAAAGTGCCTGAAAAACAGCGTGAGCAGCAGCACCTGGATGTGCGAGCCGTCCACATCGGCGTCGCTCAGGATGCAGATCTTTCCGTAGCGCAGGCCGCTCAGATCGGGCGTGTCGGCAGCACCGTGCGGATCGACGCCGATGGCCACCGCGATGTCGTGGATCTCGTTGTTGGCGAACAGCCGGTCGCGCTCGACTTCCCACGAATTGAGCACCTTGCCACGCAGCGGCAAGATGGCCTGCGTTTCCTTGTTGCGGCCCATCTTGGCGCTGCCGCCAGCCGAATCGCCCTCAACCAGGAACAGCTCGTTGTGCAGCAGGTCGCGGCTTTCGCAGTCGGTCAGCTTGCCGGGCAGCACGGCCACGCCCGAGCCCTTGCGCTTTTCAACCTTCTGGCTGGCGCGCTGGCGGGTTTGCGCCTGTTTAATTACCAGCTCGGCGAGTTTCTTGCCCTGCTCGACGTGCTGGTTGAGCCACAGCTCGAGCGGCGGTTTGACGCAGGTGGACACCAGCCGCAGCGCGTCGCGGCTGTTCAGGCGCTCCTTGATCTGGCCCTGGAACTGCGGGTCGAGCACCTTGGCGCTGAGCACGAAGCTGGCGCGAGAGAACACGTCGTCGGGCATCAGCTTCACACCTTTGGGCAGCAAACTGTGCAGGTCGATGAAGTTCTTGATGGCGCCAAACAGGCCGTCTTTCAGCCCCGACTCGTGCGTGCCGCCGTTGACGGTGGGGATCAGATTGACGTAGCTCTCGCGCACCGGAGCGCCGTCTTCGGTGAAGGCCACGCACCACGTCGCGCCCTCGCCCTTGGCGAAGTTATCGGATTCGGAGCCATCGGCGTGGTGCTCGCCCTCGAACAGCGGGATCAACGGATCGGCGTTGAGCGTTTGCATCAGGTAGTCGCGCAGACCGCCTTGATACAGCCAGGTCTGCACGTCGGCCTCGGGACGGCCGGTCTTCTCGATCGTGAGCGACACGCGCGTGCCGGGCATCAGCACCGCCTTGCTGCGCAGCAGGTGCGTCAGATCAGCGCGGGGCAGATCGGCGCTTTCGAAGTACTTCGCATCGGGCCAGGCGCGCACCGTGGTGCCGCTCTTGCGGTCGCCCGAGGACGCCGTCAGCACCGACTTGCGCAGTTCCAGTTGTTCGATCACATCGCCATCGGCAAACACCACTTTGGCGACCTGGCCCTCACGCCACACGTTGACTTCGAGCCGCTTGGACAGCGCGTTGGTCACGCTCACGCCCACGCCGTGCAGCCCGCCCGAAAAGCTGTAGGCGCCACCCGAGCCCTTGTCAAACTTGCCACCGGCATGCAGTTGCGTGAACACGATCTCGACCACCGGGCGCAGTTCTTCAGGGTGCATGCCAAACGGAATGCCGCGCCCGTCGTCCTCGACGCTCACCGAGCCATCGGCATGCACCGTCACGTCGATGCGGTGGCCGTGACCGGCCAGGGCTTCGTCAGCGGCGTTGTCGATCACTTCTTGCACGATGTGCAGCGGGTTGTCGGTGCGGGTGTACATGCCCGGGCGCTGCTTGACCGGCTCGAGCCCCTTGAGCACCCGTATCGACGCCTCAGCGTAGGTCGATGTCGCCGCGGACGCAGCCGCAGAGGGGTTTCGAGCTGGGGGACGGGTCGTCATGGCGGCGGATTGTAGGTAGCGACCCGTGGCCCATGGGGCGCTCAACCACCGCCATGGGCGACACCCGCGGCGGCTAAACTTGCGTGTTGGCAAGGAAACCGAATGAAACCGATTAAAGGCAGCATCGTCGCGCTGATCACGCCGATGCGCGAAGACGGCAGCGTTGACTACGACGCGCTGCGCTCCCTGATGGACTGGCACATTGCCGAAGGCACCGACTGCATCGGCGTGGTCGGAACCACTGGCGAATCGCCCACGGTGTCGGTCGAAGAACACTGCGAAATCATCCGGGTGGCCGTGGAGCACGCCCGAGGCCGCGTGCCGGTGATGGCCGGTACCGGCGGCAATTCCACGCGCGAAGCCATCGAGCTGTCGCTGCACGCGCGAAAGGTGGGCGCCGACTGCACGCTGTCGGTGGTGCCCTACTACAACAAGCCCTCGCAAGAAGGCATCTACCAGCACTTCAAGGCCATCGCCGAAGCGGTGGACATTCCCACGGTGCTCTACAACGTGCCTGGCCGTACCGTGGCAGACATGCTCCCCGAAACCACCTTGCGTGCGGCCCAGTTGCCCGGCGTGGTGGCGATCAAGGAAGCCAGCGGCAACATCGAGCGCGCAGCCTGGTTGATCAAGCACGCGCCAGCCGGTTTTTCAATCTACTCGGGCGATGACTCGACCGCCGTCACCCTGATGCTGCTTGGCGGTCATGGCAACGTGAGCGTCACGGCCAACGTGGCACCCAAGCTGATGCACGAGATGTGCGTGGCTGCCATGGCCGCTCAGGTGCACAGTGCGGTGGCCATCCACATGAAGTTGCTGGGCTTGCACAAGCAGTTGTTTTGCGAACCCAGCCCGGCTCCGACCAAGTGGGCGCTGGCGCAGATGGATCGTTGCAAGGACAGCTTGCGCTTGCCGCTCTTGCCATTGACCCCTGCGGGGCAAGCCGCGGTTGGCGCAGCGATGCGTGAAGCCGGTCTGCTTTGAGCCTATGACCCGCGTGCAGCATCTGCTTGAGTTGCACGAGGACTGAATTTTCGATATTGCGATCAACGGGCTGCGCGGCAATTCCCGGCCACACGCCCTCTGGAGATGAACAACGTGACAGACTCAAAACGAATTCGGCCCAGCCACATGACCACCAAGGCTCCACATCTTCAGAAGATCGCGGCATCGCTGCTGGCCATCGGCCTCGTCGGCTGCACATCCATCACGGGCGACAAGGTCGACTATCGCGCGGCTTCCGAAAAAAACGCGGGTCTGGAAGTTCCACCCGATCTGACGCAACTGGCGCGTGACACGCGCTATCAGCAGCAGGCCGCGTCGGGATCGTTCAGCGCAGCCACCTACGGTGCTGCAACGCAGAAAACGCAGGGCACGCAAGCGGTGGTGCCGAGTGGCGAAAGCGATCTGCGCATCGAACGCGTGGGCAGCGACCGCTGGCTGGTCACCAAGATGTCGCCGCAGCAGGTCTGGCCCGTGCTGGAGGCATTCTGGCCGGAGCGGGGTTTCAAGATCGCCGTTGACCAACCGGAAGTCGGCGTGATGGAAACCGAGTGGGCCGAAAACCACTCGAAGATGCCTCAGGACTTCATCCGCTCGACCCTCGGATCGCTGTTCGACTCGGTCTATGACACCGGCGAGAGAGACAAATTCAGAACGCGCGTCGAGCGCACAGACGCGGGCAGCGAGATCTACATCACCCACCGCGGCATGACCGAAGTGGCCACCGGCACGCAAAGCGACAGCACGACGTGGCAGCCTCGCCCGGCCGACCCGGAACTCGAAGCAGAGATGCTGCGCCGCTTGCTGCTCAAGCTGGGTGCGAAGGAAGAACAGGCCAAGACGCTGGTTGCCGCCAGCGATGCGCCACGGCCGCCACGTGCGCGCCTGGCTGCTGCGCCTGCTCAAGCCACGATAGAACTCGACGACAGTTTCGACCGCGCATGGCGCCGCGTGGGCATCGCGCTGGACCGCAGCAACTTCACGGTTGAAGACCGCGACCGCACGCAGGGGGTGTACTTCGTGCGCTACATCGAATCCAAGGACGACAAGAATGACCCGGGCTTCTTCAGCCGGATCTTTGGATCGAGCAAGCAAGACCCGAAGAACCCGTCTCGCTATCGCGTGCAGGTCAAGCCGGCTGGCACGGGCTCTGGCAGCGTTGTCACTGTGGTGAATGCAGCAGGCACCGCCGAAAACAAGACCACGGAAGCTCGGATTGCCGAACTGCTGGTCGAGGACCTGAAGTAATCGGTCGTCATGGTGTTGGCGGCATGGATGCCGTCAACACCATCGCCAAGAAAAAAGCCGCCTCAGGGGCGGCTTTTTTCATCGGCGAAGATGGATCACTTCATCGCGCTGGCAGCGGCATCAACGGCGCTTGCTGCTTCAGCTGCAGCCGAGGCGGCGGTGTCCATTGCGCTTGCAGCTTCAGCCATCGCTGGCGCGATGACAGCCGAGGCGGCCTCAGCAACTGGAGCCATGACAGCGGAGGCAGCTTCGGCAACCGGAGCCGCGGCTTCTTCCTTCTTGCCGCAGGCAGACAGAGCGACAGCAGCAAACAGGGCGGCCAGCACGAGAGATTTGTTCATGATCATCCTCAATGAATAGTATTTGGGAGCGTTGAAGGTTTTTTTGGGATTCCACTGAAATGCGGAACCCTAAAAACTCGGTTGCCAAGGGGTCATTACCCTTCCTGACAGCCCAAAAATTATAGTCCGTGAAACGAATATTTCACAGGCCGAGCGTGCTCGCGGGAAAGGCCTCGACAGACCGTTGGAAAATCGCACCAACCTCGTCGCGCATGCGCGCCGTGTCATCGGCCGCAGCGGTCAGTCGGCCTCGGTAGCGCAAGCGGTCAGCCAACCTCACGCTCACCACGCCGGGCGCAAACAGCAGGCTCGGCACATGGGAGCCTCCCGATTCGTCAGGCGTCATGCAGTGCACCACGTGCGCCCGCTCGCGGCGCCACTGAACCCAGCGCGGGTGGCGTTGCTGGAGCACACCGAAGTCAAGCGACAACACGTTGCAGCGACGGTGGGAGAGCGACCACCGAGCCAGCAGCCCTACCACCTCAGGCTCGTTCAAGGGCCAGTCGGCAAAGTTCTCATCACACAACCAGATCTCGCTCACACCCGACTCGGCAACCATGGCGAACGCGTCTTTCAGGCTTGCCTGAAATTCACTGCGCGATGTGATCAACCGTGAGTTCGAGTCGTTCATGGTGAGCCCGCCTGTCAGAAAAATACGTGCCGGTTTTCAGCCCACGCGAGCGCGCAGCCAACCCTGCTGCGCCCAAGACTGCACCAGTTCCCACGCCTGCTGCCCGAGCCTGGCCACCGACTTCGCATCGAGCGCGCGTTGATCGGCCAGCGTTCGCATCAGCAAGGCATCGCGGCCCGAGGCCACAAACGACTCGCCGTTGATAAAGACGTGGTGATCGTCGTAGACCATGCGCGTGCGGCGATCGAGCACCAGCGCCACACGCTGCGGCAAGTCGCAGCCCTGATCGAACCAGACCTTGGGCTTGGGCTCGCTCAGCCACTCGCCGAGCGCGCAATCGAGAGACCGCGGGGCATCGACGATGCGCCGCACCGCGTCGGCGGCGAACTCGGCCAGTGCCTTGGGGATGCGAGCTGGCTGATCGGTGGCCAGCTGATCGGGGTCGCGGTAGAGCGGGACTTCGCAAGGATCCTCGCAGCCGTCGAGCATGCGCTGCAAGACGCCTGAGCCGATCTCGTCGCGAGAAGGCGCTCGAAAACCGATCGACGCAGTCACGCATTCGCCGACTGCCACGCCATCGTGCGCCCAGCGCGGCGGCAGATACAGCATGTCGCCCGGCTCCAGCGTCCAGGTTTGCTCGGGCTCGAAGTGCTCGAGGATGCGCAACGGCAAGCCTGCCTTCAACGACAAGTCCTTGGTGCGACCCACCCGCCACTGGCGTTGTCCCGACAGCTGCAGCAAGAACACGTCGTAGGAGTCGAAGTGCGCACCGACGCCGCCGCCATCGGTGGCAAACGACACCATCACGTCATCGAGCCGCACATCCGGCGCGAACCGAAAGCGCGACAGCAACTCGTGAAACTGCAGTTCGTGAAGGTCAACGCCTTGCACCAGCAAGGTCCAGTCGGCGCGCGACAGCGGCGGCAGTTGTCGCCTGCTGAAGGGTCCGTGGCGCAGCTTCCATTCGACCCCCTGCCGCTCGATCAGACGCGACTCGACACCGTCTTTGCCTGCCAGCGCGAACAGCCCCGATCGATCCACAGCCAGATCGGCCGCGGGAATCGCCTGCCGGATCAACAGCGGTTTTTTCTGCCAGTGCCGGCGCATGAACACCTGCGGGCTGAGGCCACCGAGCAAGGGGATGGGCGCTTTGATGTTCATGCCGCGCATTGTCCATGGGGCATGCGCACAGCCGATGCGTGGCGAACCCTGTGCGATGATTTCCCGATGCAAATACTCTCCCCCTGCGTCGTCTCACTCACGTGGCGACTTGAAGACGCCCACGGCCAGTTGATCGACGAACTGGGCGAGCCGGTCGAATTTTTCTTCGGTGGGGATGATCTGCTCGAACAGGTCGAGGCCTCGCTGCTCGAGCAGACCACGGGCTTCGAGGCTTCGCTGCACATCGAGCCCGAAAACGCCTTTGGCGAATACCAGGCGGAGCTGGTGTGCTTCGAAGAGCGCTCGGTGTTTCCCGAGCATCTCGAAGTGGGCATGCAGTTCGACGGTTTGCCCGAAGACGCGACCACACCGGACATGCCCAGCGAGGTGGTCTACACCGTCACCGAGGTGTATGACTCACACGTGGTGCTCGATGGCAATCACCCTTTGGCCGGGATTGCCTTGCGGCTGCACCTGACGGTGTGCGATGTGCGCGAAGCCACGCCCGATGAAATCGAGGCGACCAGCGTGGGTCAGCCGGCTTGCAGCGTGCTCAATGCGCTGCAGCCGGGCGAGCACCTGCACTGACTTCTGGCTCAGGCCGCCCCGGTCGAACCAAAGCCGCCCACACCGCGCTCAGACGCAGCGAAGTCGTCCACCCGCCGAAAGCTCGCCTGCACCACCGGCACGATGACCAGCTGCGCGATGCGCTCGAGCGGCTGCACGGTGTAGGCGGTGTCGCCTCGGTTCCAGCAGCTCACCATCAGCGGGCCCTGATAGTCGGAATCGATCAGTCCCACCAGATTGCCCAGCACGATGCCGTGCTTGTGACCCAGGCCCGAGCGCGGCAGGATCATCGCGGCCAACCCTGCGTCGCCGATGTGGATCGACAAGCCGGTGGGGATCAGGCGCGTTTGTCCCGGCTCGATGAGCAGCGGCTCGTCAACACACGCGCGCAGATCCAGCCCGGCGCTGCCGGGTGTGGCGTAGGCCGGCAGCGAGTCGGCCATGCGTGCATCGAGCACCTTGATGTCTATCGTGGTCATGGCTTGGGCCTGAAGTGAAGAAAAACGGGCAGCTCAGCGAGCAGCAGGCTCGAGCCGCAACGCCACATCGGCGATCAGCGAACGCGCCAGCGTGAGCTTGTCGGCCTGTGGCAGTTCGCGGTGGCCGTGCGCATCGACCAGCACCAGCGTGTTGTCATCGCGCCCGAAGGTGGCCGGCCCGAGGTTGCCCACGATCAGCGGCACGCGCTTGCGTTCGAGCTTCTCGCGCGAATGCTTGAGCAGATCGTGGCTCTCGGCAGCAAAACCCACGCAGTAAGGCCGGCCGTCTTGCACACGCTGCGCCACGGCGGCCAGGATGTCGGGGTTTTCGGTCAGCTCGAACAGCGGCGCGATCTTGCTGCCGTCTTTCTTGATCTTCTGATCCGACAACTTCGCCGGTCGCCAGTCGGCCACTGCGGCCGTGGCGATGAACACGTCGTGTTGCGCGGCTTGGGGCAGCACCGCATCGAACATCTCTTGCGCGGTCTGCACGTCGATGCGCCGCACGCCGCGCGGCGTGGCCAGATGCACCGGGCCGGCCACCAGCGTGACGTCGGCGCCGGCTTCGACCGCTGCACGCGCGATGGCAAAACCCATCTTGCCGCTGGAGCGGTTGGTGATGCCGCGAACCGGATCGATCGGCTCGAAGGTGGGGCCGGCAGTGATCAGCACGCGGCGTCCGGTCAGCGGCTTCGGCCGAAAGAACCCGATCAGCGCTTCGAGCAGATCGAGTGGCTCGAGCATGCGGCCCTCGCCCACTTCACCGCAGGCTTGCTCGCCGCTGTCGGGGCCGAAGAAATGAGCGCCATCGGCACGCAGCTGCGCCACGTTGCGCTGGGTGGCCGGATGCGCCCACATCTCGCGGTTCATGGCCGGCGCGATGATCAGCGGGCAACTGTCGATCGCTCGAGCCAGGCACAGCAAGCTGAGCAGATCGTCGGCGCGCCCGTGAAGCAAACGTGCCATGAAATCGGCGCTGGCTGGCGCCACCAGCACCGCGTCGGCGCCGCGGGTCAGGTTGATGTGCGCCATGTTGTTGGCGTGGCCGTCGACCTCGCGCGCATCCCAGGTGCTGCCAAACACCGGCCGCCCGGTCAGCGCCTGCAGCGTGAGCGGGGTGATGAACTGCTCGGCCGAGGCCGTCATCACTACTTGCACCGTGGCGCCCGCCTTGACCAACGCGCGCGCCAGTTCAGCCGCTTTGTAGCAAGCGATGCCACCGCTCAGGCCCAGCACGATGTGCCTGCCGTCGAGTTCGCCGCGCGGTTCGGTGGGATCGGTCATGGTGTGTGGCGTTTCGCGTTCTCGAAGACAGGCCGCTCCAAGCGTCGGGAATTATGGTCGCCGCTCAGCCGACACAATGGACTCCAAGGTCACGGCCACCTGCCACGACCTCCCGCACCCCCTGAAAGCCGCTGTGACCCCTTCTCCTTCCACCGGCTCGGCCGATGCCCGCCGCGAACTGATCGACGGCCTGCTCGCCGCGCAAGCGCACACCTCGCCGAAGTACCTCTACGACCGCCTGGGTTCGCGCCTGTTCGAGGCCATCACCGAGCTGCCCGAGTACTACCCCACGCGCACCGAAGCGGCCATCTTCGACGCCCACGCGGCCGACATGGCGCAAGCCATCGGCGCCATCGACACGCTGGTCGATCTGGGCGCGGGCAATTGCGCCAAGGCGCTGCGGCTGATTCCCGTGCTGTGTCCGAATCGCTATGTGGCGGTCGACATCTCGGCCGACTTTCTGGCCGATGCCACCGCCGAAGTGCAGCGGCGTCACCCGTTGCTCGAAGTCAGCGGCCTCGGGCTGGACTTCTCGACGTCGCCGCAGTTGCCAACGGGCACCCTGCATGGCCGGTCGGTGTTTTTCTATCCCGGCTCGAGCATCGGCAACTTCTCGCCCGAGCAGGCGCGTGGATTCCTCAAGGGGCTGTGTGACCAAGCCGCCGATGGTGGGCTGCTGATCGGCGTCGATCTGGTCAAGCCGCTGGAGGTGCTGGAGCCGGCCTATGACGACGCCCTGGGTGTGACCGCAGCGTTCAATCTGAACCTGCTGCGCCACCTCAACGAGCTCATCGGCAGCAACTTCAACCCGCGCGAGTGGCGCCATGTGGCGTTTTTCAACCGAACCGACTCGCGCATCGAGATGCACCTTGAAGCCCGCCACGCCCTGACAGCGGCCTGGCCAGGCGGCGAGCGGCGCTTTGCGGCGGGCGAGCGGCTGCACACCGAGAACTCATACAAGTACAGCGTCGAGAGTTTTTCGGCCCTGCTGCGCGATGCCGGCTTTGCGCGCAGCGAGCACTGGATCGATGAGCGCGGCTGGTTCGCGGTGTTCTGGGCACAGGGCTGAACGCACAGGCGCTAGCGTCGAAGACGCTCGAGCATCACCCCCTATCGAATTTTCAGTAATTTCTGAAATATCATTTGGAATGTCTGCTCTTTCACCACTGGTCAAAAGCTTCGTCAGCCACTTCGGTGAGATGGGCAGTCGCTGGGGCATCAACCGCACGGTCGGTCAGATGTACGCGCTGATCTTCGTGTCGCCCCAGCCGCTCAATGCCGACGAGATCGCCGAGGCACTGGAGTTCTCGCGGTCCAATGTGAGCATGGGTTTGAAGGAGCTGCAGTCTTGGCGCCTGGTGCGCTTGCTTCACGTGCCGGGCGATCGGCGCGAGTACTTCGAAGCTCCTTCTGACGCCTGGGAAATCTTTCGCACGCTGGCCGAGGAGCGCCGCCGCCGCGAGATCGAGCCCACCCTTTCCATGCTTCGCAGCGCGCTGCTCGAGACCCCCACCACCGAAGAAGACCGCATTGCCCAGCAGCGCATGAAAGGCATGCACGACTTGATCGAACTGATGTCGACCTGGTTCGATGACGTTCAGCGCATGGATCACAAGACCCTGGTTCAGCTGATGAAGATGGGCTCCAAGGTGCAACGACTGCTCGAATTCACCGGCAAGATGAAAATCGTGCCCGGTGGCAAGGCCTCGGCTTGAAAACATAGGCGACTTCATGGACGCACTCATCCTCGCTCGCATGCAGTTCGCTGCGAACATCACCTTTCACATCCTGTTCCCGACGATCACGATCGCACTGGGCTGGATGCTGCTGTTTTTCAGGTGGCGCTGGCTGACCACGCGCGACACCGCCTGGCTGGGCGCGTACCGCTTCTGGACCAAGGTGTTCGCGCTGAGCTTCGCGCTGGGCGTGGTCAGCGGCATCACGATGAGCTTTCAGTTCGGCACCAACTGGCCGGGATTCATGGAAAAGGTCGGCAACGTGGCCGGCCCGCTGCTGGGATTCGAGGTGCTCACCGCCTTCTTTCTGGAAGCGGGCTTCCTCGGGATCATGCTGTTCGGCCACGGCCGCGTGAGCGAGCGGGTCCACATGATGGCGAGCTTCTTCGTTGCGTTTGGCACCACGCTCAGCGCGTTCTGGATCCTGGCGCTCAATTCCTGGATGCAAACACCCTCTGGCCATGAGGTGGTCGATGGCGTGTTCCACGTGGTGAGCTGGTTCGACGTGATCTTCAACCCCTCGTTTCCCTATCGCCTCACCCACATGCTGCTGGCCTCGGCGCTGACGTGTTCGTTCCTGATGGCCGGCCTGAGCGCCTGGCAGATGCTCAAGGGCGTGGCCGAAAGCTCAGCGCCCAAGGTCATGCGCGTGGGGCTCACGGTGGCCGCCTTGCTGATCCCGGTGCAGATCGTGGTCGGCGACCAGCACGGCCTGAACACACTTCAACACCAGCCGCAGAAGATCGCCGCGATCGAAGGCATCTGGCACACGGAACGCGACGCCCCGCTGCTGCTGTTTGCCTGGCCTGATGCGGCCACGCGCAGCAACCTCTATGAAGTCGGCATCCCCAACATGGCCAGCCTGGTCCTCACCCATGAACTCCACGGCGAGATCAAGGGGCTCAATGAATTCCCCGATCGCCACCCGCCGGTCGCGCCCTTGTTCTGGGGCTTTCGCATCATGGTCGGCGTGGGCATGCTGATGCTGGCCGTGAGCTGGGTGGGCTGGTGGACGGCACGCCGCGTTGGTTGGTCGGCCGATCGCATCCCCAAGCGGCTGCTGTGGGTGCTGGCGGGCATGACGTTTTCGGGCTGGGTGGCCACCGTGGCCGGCTGGTACGTGACCGAGATTGGTCGCCAGCCCTTCATCGTCTACGGCTTGGTGCGCACCGCCGATGTGGCCGCCACCAACGTCACCGCGCCCATGATCGGCATGAGTCTGGCGATGTACCTGGTGCTGTACCTGGGTCTCATCCTGGCCTATGTGGGCGTTCTGAAGTACATGGCAGAAAAGCCTGAAGACCTGATCGAAAACGACGCCCCAACCCCGAACAAAGGCCGCCATGCGACAGCTCTGAACGAAGGCAGCATCGCATGAGCTTTGACCACGCGCTGCCGCTGATCTTCATGGCGCTGATGGGTGTGGCCATGCTGATCTACGTGATCAGCGACGGCTACGACTTGGGTGTGGGCCTGCTCATGCACCGCGCCACCGTCGAAGAAAAAGACGTGCTCATCGCCTCGATCGGCCCGTTCTGGGACGCCAACGAGACCTGGCTGGTGCTGGGCATCGGCATCTTGCTGGTGGCCTTTCCGAAGGCGCACGGCATGGTGCTGTCGCAGTTGTACCTGCCGGTCACGCTGATGTTGGTGGGCCTCATGCTGCGCGGTGTGGCATTCGACTTTCGGGTCAAGGCCAAGGCCAGCGACAAGCCGCTGTGGGACCGACTGTTCTTTGCCGGCTCGATGCTCGCTTCGCTGTCGCAGGGCTGGATGCTGGGCCGCTACATCAGCGGCTTTGGCGAGGGCTGGAACTACCCCGTGTTTGCCGCGGCCATCGCGGTGGCACTGCCGGCAGCGTATGCGCTGCTGGGCGCGGCCTGGCTGATCATGAAGACCGAAGGCGAGCTGCAGGCCAAGGCCATCGGCTGGGCCAAGCTGGCCTGGTGGCCGGTGGTCGTGGGCATGGTGCTGATTTCTCTGGCCACGCCGTGGGTCAGCACCACCGTGCGCGAACGCTGGTTCACGCTGCCCGCGCTCATCGCGCTGATGGTCATTCCGCTGGCCACTGGTATTGCCCTGCTGACCGCACGATTGCTGCTCAACAAGGCCATCGTGCGCACCACCTTGTGCTGGGTTCCCTTCGTAGCGCTGATCGCGGTGTTCGTGCTCGGCTTCATTGGGCTGGCCTACAGCATCTACCCCTTCGTGGTGATCGACCGCCTGACCATCTGGGAAGCCGCCAGCAGCCCAGCCGCGCTCAAGGTCATCCTGATCGGCGTGTGCATCTCGGTGCCCGCCATCGCCGCTTACACGGTGTTCTCGTACAGAGTGTTCTGGGGCAAGGCGACGGAGTTGCGGTACGCGTGAGGCGGTACCTCTCAGCAGCCTCCGGTGCTACCATTGTGCTTACCTAGGAGAAGGAAGACTCTATGGAAGTCTCGATCCGCAAGATGGGCAATTCGCAAGGGGTGCTGATCCCCAAACCGATCCTGGCGCAAATCGGTCTGGAGGGCACGGCCGATCTGCAGGTGCGTGACGGCGTGATCGAGATCCGGGCCGTCCGCCGCAACCCGCGCGAAGGCTGGGCCGACGATGCGCGCCGACTGGCCGCGCAAGGCGGCGATGCGCTGGTGTGGCCCGAAGTGGCCAATGAAGGCGACAGCGAACTGGTCTGGTGATGAAGGCCGGTGACATCTGGCTGGCCCAGCTCGACCCCACGGTGGGCAGCGAAATCCAGAAGACTCGCCCGTGCGTGGTGGTCTCGCCCGACGAGATGAACGACCACCTGCGCACCGTGATCGTGGCGCCCATGACCACCGGCTCGCGCCCGGCGGCTTTTCGTGTGGGACTCACCTTTCAGGGCAAACAAGGGCTGATCGTGCTCGACCAGATTCGAACGCTGGACCGCACACGCTTGGTCAAGCGTCTGGGCGCCTTGCGCCCTCAAACGCTGGGAGTCACGCTGCAAACCCTGCAGTCGATGTTCGCGCCCTGAGTTCGGCGCCGGCCGCATGGAGAATGCGCCCACCCCACTGCTCGGCGTCTGGCCCCATGTTTGAACAAACCTTCAAGAACATCGACGACATCCTGCACAAGGATGCCGGGTGCACCAGTGAGCTCGACTACACCGAGCAGTCGTCTTGGTTGCTGTTCCTGAAGTACCTCGACGCGCTTGAGCGCGACAAGGCGCTCGAAGCCGAGCTCGAAGGCAAGCGCTACCAACCCATCATCGACGCCGACCACCGCTGGGAAGCGTGGGCCGCGCCGCGCACGCCCGATGGCCGACTCGACCACAACGCCGCGCTCACCGGCGACGACCTGCGCGACTTCGTCAACTGGCGGCTGATCCCCTACCTGGCCGGCTTCAAGCAGCGTGCCAGCGGGCCCAACACCATCGAATACAAGATCGGCGAGGTCTTCAGCGAGATCAAGAACAAGATCCAAAGCGGCTACAACCTGCGCGACGTGATCGAGCGCGTCGACGAGCTGCGCTTTGGCTCACAGACCGAAAAGCACGAGCTGTCGCACCTGTACGAAGCCAAGATCAAGAACATGGGCAACGCCGGGCGCAACGGCGGCGAGTACTACACGCCGCGCCCGCTCATCCGCGCCATGATCAAGGTGGTGGCACCCCGCATCGGCGAGCGCATCTACGACGGCGCCTGCGGGTCGGCCGGCTTCCTGTGCGAGGCGTTTGACCACCTGCTGCCCCAGGCCACCAAGGCCGACGACCTGGCCACGCTGCAAACGCGCACCTTCTACGGCAAAGAGAAAAAGAGCCTTGCCTACGTGATTGCGATCATGAACATGATCCTGCACGGCATCGAAGCGCCCAACGTCGTGCACGCCAACACGCTGGCCGACAACCTCAGCGACATCCAGGACCGCGACCGCTTCGATGTGATCCTGGCCAACCCGCCCTTTGGCGGCAAAGAGCGCAAGGAGGTTCAGCAGAACTTCCCCATCAAGACCGGCGAGACGGCCTTCTTGTTCTTGCAGCACTTCATCAAGACGCTCAAGGCCGGCGGGCGCGCCGCCATCGTCATCAAGAACACCTTTCTCAGCAACACCGACAACGCCAGCACCAGCATCCGCCAGCTGCTGCTCGAGAGCTGCAACCTGCACACCGTGCTCGACTGCCCCGGCGGCACCTTTCAAGGCGCCGGCGTCAAGACCGTGGTGCTGTTCTTCAACAAGGGCGAGCCCACGCGCCGCGTCTGGTTCTACCAGCTCGACGTGGGCCGCAACATGGGCAAGACCCACCCGCTCAACGACGCCGATCTGGTCGACTTCATCGAGCAGCAAAAGACCTTTGCCGACTCGGCGCGCAGCTGGTCGGTGGACGTCGCCGGCATCGACACCGCCACCTTCGACCTGTCGGTCAAGAACCCCAACGGCGGCGACGAGGTCGCGCTGCGCACGCCGCAGGAGATCCTCGACGAGATCGAGGCGCTGGATGCAGAGAGTACGGATGTGCTGGCGGTGATTCGCGAGCTTGTTGCGTGATGACCAGTTGGCAGACGGTTCCGATGGGCGAGCTGTGCTCCATCTCGAGCGGGAAATCGGACACCAAAGATGCAGTCCCCGATGGCCCCTACGCATTCTTTGATCGCTCCAAGTCGATCAAGCGAAGTTCACGGTTTCTTCGTGACTGCGAGGCTTTGATCATCCCGGGCGAAGGGGCAGAGTTTCTGCCGCGGCATTTCGTTGGGAAGTTTGACCTTCACCAGCGGGCATACGCATTGTTCGATTTCTCGCCTCGACTCGAAGTTAAGTTTTTGTACCACTACCTGCATCACGTCGCCGACTACTTCCCACGAGTTGCAGTGGGTGCGACCGTGAAGTCGCTTCGCCTGCGGCACTTCGAGCAGTTGCCTGTAAGGCTTACCGATCCGGCTGCGCAGCGCCGCATCGTCGCCATCCTCGACGAAGCCTTCGAGGGCATCGCCACCGCCAAGGCCAACGCCGAGAAGAACCTGCGGAATGCGCGGGAGTTGTTTGCGAGTCGCGTGAAGTCCACCTTTGCGAACCCGGGCGATGGCTGGGTGGAGTGCGCCCTCGGCAGCGTCTGTGAGATGTACCAGCCCAAGACCATCACGGGCAAGGACTTGGTCGAAGACGGCCCCTACCCGGTGTACGGGGCCAATGGTGTGATCGGGCGCTTCACCGCTTTCAACCACGAAGAGGCAGAAGTGCTGGTGACCTGCCGCGGTGCGACGTGTGGTTCGATCAACATCTCAGAGCCGCGGTCTTGGGTGACGGGCAATGCGATGGTCGTCCGACCACTCAACGGCAGCCTCGACAAGGCGTTCTTGGAGCACTTGTTGAGAAACGGCGTAGACCTATCGCCCGCGATCACCGGTGCAGCGCAACCGCAAATCACCAGGACAAACCTCTCGCCACTGATGATTACGTTTCCAACGAGCGTCAGCGAGCAACGAGACCTGACCGCATCGTTCGATGAGCTTCAGTCAGCGGCAGACAGTCTGTACGACGTCAACGCGAGGAAGCTCGCCGCCCTCGACGAACTGAAGAAATCCCTGCTCCACCAGGCTTTCAGCGGCGCGCTGTAGCGAGCGGCCGGCATGCTCAATTTATAAAAACATTACAAACGTTATCTTCTTTTTATAATCTTTGTAAGTTAGCTATAAACTGCATTCGTGAACCCCGTTGACAACCCCTACGCCCCCGGCGCAGGCACGCCGCCGCCGGAGTTGGCGGGCCGCGACGATCTGCTTGAAAGCGTGCGCATCGCCGCCGAGCGCATCCGGGCCGGACGGCCGGCAAAGAGCCTGCTCTTGATCGGTCTGCGCGGCGTTGGCAAGACCGTGCTGCTCGATCGAATGCGCAACGACGCCGAAGCCGCCGCGCTGCACACACTGCGCATCGAAGCGCCGGAAGGGCGCTCGCTTCCGGCCATCCTCGCACCGCAACTCCGACAGGCCTTGTTGCGGTTGTCGCGGCTTGAGCAGACCCGCGATCTGGCAAAGCGCGCCCTGCGGGGGCTGGCGGGCTTCGCCAAGGGTTTGAAGATCAAGTACAGCGACATTGAGGTCGGCATCGATTACGAGCCGGAGCCGGGCCTGGCCGACAACGGCGATCTGGAACACGATCTTCAAGCGCTGCTCGAGGTGGCCGGCGAGGCCGCGCGCAGCGCGGGCACGGCCTTGATCCTCTTCATCGACGAGTTGCAATACGTCGAGGAAGACCAGATGGCCGCGCTGATCACAGCCTTGCACCGGGTCGCTCAGCGCCAGCTGCCGGTGATGATGGTCGGCGCAGGTCTGCCGCAACTGCCAGGCCGCATGGGGCGCGCCAAGTCTTACGCCGAGCGGCTCTTCGATTACCCAATGATCGGCCCGCTCACTGCCGCCGCCGCACGCGAAGCCATCGCGGTGCCGGCTGCGCAGCAACACGTCGAGTTCGAGCCGCAGGCACTGGAGTGCATCGTGCGCGAAACCCAGGGCTACCCCTACTTCTTGCAGGAGTGGGGCAAGCACGCCTGGGATGAGGCGTCGCGCTCGCCCATCACCGTTCGCGACGTCGAGCAAGCCTCGGCCATCACCATTGCCGCTCTGGACGAGAGCTTTTTCCGTGTGCGCTTCGACCGGCTGACGCCGTCCGAAAAGCGCTATTTGCGCGCCATGGCCTCGCTCGGCGCGGGCCCACACCGCTCAGGCGACATCGCCAATGCCCTGGCTCGCAAGGTCACCGCACTGGGGCCGACGCGCAACCAGTTGATCTCCAAAGGGATGATCTGGAGCCCCAGCCACGGCGACACGGCATTCACCGTGCCGATGTTCGATCAGTTCATGATCCGCATCATGCCGGGGGACGACTGGCGCGTGGCCTGATGAACGAAGCCGAAACCCGCGCCGAGCACATCGACCCTGCCCTGGCCGCCGCCGGCTGGGGCGTGGTGGATGGCAGCCGTGTTCTGCGCGAAAACCAGTGCGTGATCACGCCGGGGCGGTTGCAAGGCGGCGGCGGCAAGGGTGCGCGGGCCAAGGCCGAGATCGCCGACTACGTGCTGGTGTACCGCAACACCAAGCTGGCGGTCATCGAGGCCAAGGCGTGGGGCAAGCTGCACACCGAAGGCGTGGGCCAGGCCAAGCGTTACGCCGCCAAGCTGGCGGTGCGCTTCACCTTTGCCACCAACGGGCAGGCGATCTACCGCATCGACATGACCACCGGCGCCGAAGGCGACGTGGCCGGCTACCCGAGCCCCGATGAACTGTGGGCGCTGACCTTTGCCGAAGCCGAGGCGGCGACCGCTGCGTGGCGCAACCGGTTTGCGGCCATCGCGTTCGAGGACAAGGGCGGCACCTGGCAGGGCCGCTACTACCAGGACATCGCCATCACCCGCGTGCTCGAAGCCATCGCCGCCGGGCGCGATCGCATCTTGCTGACGCTGGCCACCGGCACGGGCAAGACCTTCATCGCCTTTCAGCTGGCGTGGAAGCTGTTTCAAAGCCGCTGGAACGTGGCCGACTGGAAAAGCGGTGCCGAGCCCACGCGCCGCCCGCGCATTCTGTTTCTGGCCGATCGCAACATCCTGGCCGATCAGGCCTACAACGCGTTTTCGGCGTTTGCCGACGATGCGCTGGTGCGCATCGACCCGGCCGACATCCGCAGACGAGGCCGCGTGCCCAAGAACGGCAGCATCTTCTTCACGATCTTCCAGACCTTCATGAGCGGCCCGCCCCGGGACGGCCAACCGTCGCCTTACTTTGGCGATTACCCGGCGGATTTCTTTGACTTCATCGTGATCGACGAATGCCACCGCGGCGGCGCCAGCGACGAGAGCAACTGGCGAGCGATCCTCGACTACTTTGCGCCGGCGGTGCAGCTGGGCCTGACCGCCACGCCCAAGCGCACGCTCAACGGCGACACCTACGCCTACTTCGGCGAGCCGGTGTTCGTGTACTCGCTCAAGGAGGGCATCAACGACGGCTTCCTGACGCCGTTCAAGGTCAAGCAGATCGTCACGACGCTGGACGACTACGTTTACACCGCCGATGACGAGGTGGTCGAAGGCACCATCGAGGCGGGCAAGCGCTACGAAGAAAAAGACTTCAACCGCGTCATCGAGATCACCGAGCGCGAGAGCTACCGCGTGAAGCTGCTGATGCAGATGATCGACCAGCGCGAAAAGACCATCGTGTTCTGTGCCACGCAGGCCCACGCGCTGGCCGTGCGCGACTTGATCAACCAGACCAAGACCAGCACCAACGCCAACTACTGCGCCCGGGTGACCGCCAACGACGGCGCCATCGGTGATCAGCACCTGCGTGACTTTCAGGACAACGAGAAAACCATCCCCACCATCCTGACCACGTCGCAAAAGCTCAGCACCGGCGTGGATGCGCGCAACGTGCGCAACATCGTGCTGATGCGGCCGGTGAATTCGATGATCGAGTTCAAACAGATCATCGGCCGGGGCACGCGGCTGTACGACGGCAAGGACTACTTCACGATCTACGACTTCGTGAAGGCACACCACCACTTCAGCGACCCCGAGTGGGACGGCGAACCGATGGAGCCTGAGCCCAAGGGCATTGCCACGGGACCAGGCGCCACCGCGATCCCGACCGGTGAACCGCCGCCGCCAACGGGTGCCGCCTCGCGACCTGAAAAGATCAAGATCAAGCTGGCCGACGGCAAGGTTCGCAGCATCCAGAGCATGACGTCCACCAGCTTCTGGAGTGCCGACGGGCGGCCGATGTCAGCGGCGCAGTTTCTGGAAACGATGTACGGCGCCTTGCCCGAGTTCTTCAAGGACGAAGACGAGCTGCGCCGCATCTGGAGCGAGCCCGACACGCGCAAGGCGCTGTTGCTCGGATTGGCCGACAAGGGTTTTGGCCGGGAGCCATTGGCCGAGATGCAAAAGATCATCGAGGCCGAAAACAGCGACCTTTTCGACGTGCTGGCCTACGTGGCCTTTGCGGCCGAGCCCGTGACCCGGGCCGAACGCGCCGCCGCAGCCAAGTCAGCAACGACCACCGAGTTCACCGACAAGCAAAAGACCTTCGTCGATTTCGTGCTGGCTCAATACGTGAGCCAGGGCGTGGATGAGCTCGACGCCGAGAAGCTGTCGCCCCTGCTGCGCCTGAAGTACCAGGCGCTCAACGAGGCCTGTGCCGAGTTGGGCGACCCCACGCGGGTGCGTGAGGTCTTCGTGGGGTTTCAGCGCCACCTGTACGCCTGATCGGGCGTCAGGCGTTCCTCTCACGCTGCCTCAGCGCCTCATACAGACAAACCCCGCTGGCCACCGAGACGTTGAGGCTCTCCACCGCGCCGCGCATCGGGATGCTGACCAGCTCGTCGCAGGTCTTGCCGGTGAGCTGTCGCATGCCGGCGCCTTCGGCGCCGAGCACCAGCGCCACCGGGCCGCTCAGGTCGATGTCGTAGATCGACTTCGTGGCGGTGTCGGACGTGCCGATGACGCGGATGTTGCGATCTTTCAGCTCATTGAGGGTGCGCGCGAGGTTGGTGACCATGAAGTACGGCACCGTCTCGGCCGCGCCGCTGGCCACCTTGGAGACCGTGGCGTTGACGCCCACGGCGTGGTCCTTCGGGGCGATCACCGCATGGGCGCCGGCGCCGTCGGCCACGCGCAGGCACGCGCCCAGGTTGTGCGGGTCGGTGATGCCATCAAGCACCAGCAGCAACGGGTTGCCGCCGACCGAATCGAGCTCGTCGAGCGTGTCGTCGAGCGAGTGGCTGAGCGCCACCGGCTGCACGCGCGCCACCACGCCTTGGTGGCGGTGCGTGCCACACATCTTTTGAAGTTGGGTGTCGGTGCTGTCGACCAGCTTGGCGCCGGCGGCAGTGGCGCGCTCGGCGAACTGGCGCATGCGCTGATCGCGCCGGCTGGTATCGACGTGGATCTCGATGACCGACTGGGGGGCCGTCTTCAGACGGATCGTGATGGCGTGAAAGCCGAACAAAACCTTGGTGCTCATCGCGTCGATGGTAGCGGGTGGCCCTGCGCTCAAGGACTGCGGTGCAGCACCCAGGCGGCGGCCATGACCAGCGCGATCAGCACCGGCTGGTGCGCCATGTAAAACAGCAAGCTGCGCCGTCCCAGCCAGGCCAGCGGCCGGCCCACCACACGCAGCCCAGCGGGCAAGGCATCGGCCAGCCAGCCACGGCGCTGGCGCAGCACCCATTGCCCGGCGGCCAGACCCCACAGCGCCACACCCAGCCACGGCAGCAGCGGCAGGTAGTCTTCGGTGACAGGCTTGTGGGTGATCAGACCGACCCAGTTGGTGGCGCGGCTGTCAAAAAACGGATGCGGCAGCAGCAGCGGCAACAGCAGCGCCAGCGCGCCCAGCGGCCACAGCCAACCCCGCGCGGGTGCGGCCAGCCGCAGCGCCAGAAGAATCAGCGCGACGCCATGCAGCACGCCAAAGCTGATGTAGCTGCGCGGGAACATCAACCACGAGCCGGCGCTCACCAGCAGCGCACAGCCGACCAACTGCGCCCAGCGCTTCCAAAAGCGCGCACTGCCCTGCCCCTGATCCAGCGCCACCGCCTGCGACAGCCCGACGCAAACGAGAAACAGGCTGACGATGGCGCTGCGTTGCGTGGTCCACAGCGGGTCCTCGTAGAAGTTCTGCGAGATGAAGCCGGCCTGGTTCAGATCGAAGCAAAAGTGAAACCCGGCCATCCAGACGATGGCCGCGCCACGCAGCGCGTCGAGCCGCTCGAAACGCTCAGCCGACCCAGCGGCGCGCATTGCCAAACAGCCGCATCCAAGGGCTGGCGGCGCCCAGATCGCCGTTCGTCCAGCTCAGTTGCACCTGCCGGAACACCCGCTCGGGGTGCGGCATCAGCGCGGTGTAGCGGCCGTCGGGCGTGGTCACCGCCGTCAGACCGCCGGGGCTGCCGTTGGGGTTGAACGGATAGGCCTCGGTTGGTTGACCCGCGTGGTCGACAAAGCGCATGGCGCGGTGCACCGCGCTGGCATCGCCGCGCTGCGAGAAGTCGGCGCGGCCTTCGCCGTGCGACACCGCCACCGGCAGCCGGCTGCCCGCCATGCCGGCCAGCAGGATCGACGGGCTGTCGAGCACCTCGACCAGCGACAGCCGTGCCTCGAACTGCTGGCTCAGGTTGCGCGTGAAGCGCGGCCAGGCCTGCGCACCGGGAATGATGGGCGCCAGCGCAGCCATCATCTGACAGCCGTTGCACACGCCCAGCGCGAAGGTGTCGGTGCGCGCGAAGAAGCTGGCGAACTGCTCGGCGAGCATCGGGTTGAACAGGATCGAGCGGGCCCAGCCCTCACCGGCACCCAGCGTGTCGCCGTAGCTGAAGCCGCCACAGGCCACGAAGCCGATGAACTGATCGAGCCGCGCGCGGCCCGACTGCAGATCGCTCATGTGCACATCAAAGGTGTCAAAGCCGGCCAGCGCCATCGCGCGGCTCATCTCGACCTGGCTGTTGACGCCCTGCTCGCGCAAGATGGCCAGCTTGGGGCGGGTGGTGTGGATGAACGGCGCGGCCACGTTCTCAGCCGCATCGAAGCTCAGGTGCACGTGCAAGCCGCTGTCGTCAGCCTGAGCGATGGCCGCGTGCTCGGCGTCGGCGCACGCGGGGTTGTCGCGCAGCTGGGCGATGCGCCAGCTCACTTCGTCCCACGCCTGCTGCAGCTCGCGCAGCGGCGCGGTGAACACCGTCTTGGTGTCGCGCCAGACCTCGACCGTGCTGCGCTCGTTGGGCTTGCCGATGAAGTGGCTGTGCTTGGAAAGCCCGTGGCGACGCAGCGTTTGCATGACCTCGTTGCGCACCGCGGTGGGCACCTGGATGACCGCACCGAGTTCCTCGCTGAACAGTGCCTTGAGCGTGAGCTCGTGGCGGCGCGCGCCGACCTGGCCGGCCCAGTTTTTCGAGTCGCCCCAATCCATGCGGCTGTCGGAAATGCCGTCGCCCTCGGTGACCAGCATGTCCACGTTCAGGCTCACGCCCACGTGGCCGGCAAAGGCCATCTCGCACACGGTGGCCCACAACCCGCCATCGCTGCGGTCGTGGTACGCGAGCAGGCAGCCTTCGGCGCGCAGTTCGTTGATGGCTGCGATCAATGATTTGAGCTGCGCCGGATCGTCCAGATCGGGCACGCCGTCGCTGGCGTTGCCGGTCTGGTTGAGCACCTGCGCGAGCATCGAGCCGGCCATGCGGTTGCGGCCCTGTCCCAGGTCGATCAGGATCAGCGTGTTGTCGCCGGGATGCAGCTGCGGCGTGAGGGTGCCGCGCACGTCATCGAGCGTGACGAAGGCCGATACGATCAGCGACACCGGCGCGGTCACCTGACGCGATTGGCTGCCTTCACTCCAGCGGGTGCGCATCGACAAGCTGTCCTTGCCCACCGGCACGCTGATGCCCAAGGCGGGGCACAGCTCCATGCCCACGGCGCGCACGGTGTCGTAGAGCGCGGCGTCTTCACCCGGCTCGCCGCACGCGGCCATCCAGTTGCAGCTGAGCTTGACGCGCTCGAGCACGAAAGGCGCGGCCAGCAAGTTGGTCAGCGCCTCGCCCACCGCCATGCGGCCCGACGCGGCCGCGTCGATCACGGCCAGCGGTGTGCGCTCGCCCATGCTCATGGCCTCGCCACGAAAGCCCACGTGATCGGCCAGCGTCACCGCGCAATCGGCGACCGGCACCTGCCACGGCCCGACCATCTGATCGCGGTGGCTCAGGCCGCCCACGCTGCGGTCGCCGATGGTGATCAAAAAGCGCTTGCTGGCCACCGTGGGATGGCGCAGCACATCAAAGGCCACGGTCTCGAGCGCCACGTCCGACAGTTCAAGCGCCGGCAGCTCGGGCGCCAAGCGCCGCACATCGCGGTGCATCTTGGGCGGCTTGCCCAGCAGCACGTTCATGGGCATGTCGATGGCCAACACCGATGGCTTGGTCGCAGTCAGGTCGGCATCAACCGCCGCATCGGCCAGCACCAGTTGCTTGGCTTCGGTGGCCACGCCCACCACCGCGTAGGGGCAGCGCTCGCGCACGCACATCGCGTCGAAGACGGGTAGCAAATCGGGCTGCAGCGCCAGCACGTAGCGCTCCTGGCTTTCGTTGCTCCAGATCTCCTTGGGCGACAGGCCGCTTTCTTCGAGCGGCACCTGGCGCAAATCAAAACGCGCACCGCGCCCTGCCCCGTCGACCAGCTCCGGGAAGGCGTTGGAAATGCCGCCGGCGCCCACGTCGTGGATGGCCAGGATCGGGTTGCCCTGCCCGAGCGCGGCGCAGTGGTTGATGACCTCTTGCGCGCGGCGCTGGATCTCGGGGTTGCCGCGTTGCACCGAGTCGAAGTCGAGCGACACCGCGTTGGCGCCTGCGGCCATTGAACTCGCCGCGCTGCCACCCATGCCGATGCGCATGCCGGGCCCGCCCAGCTGGATCAGCAGCGTGCCCGCGGCGAAGGCGATCTTGTCGGTTTGCAAAGCCGAGATGGTGCCCAGACCGCCGGCGATCATGATGGGCTTGTGATAGCCGCGGCGCTGTGTGCTGGCGCCCGAACCCACATCTTGCTCATAGACGCGGAAGTAGCCGGCGAGGTTGGGCCGGCCGAACTCGTTGTTGAACGCGGCACCGCCCAGCGGCCCTTCGATCATGATCTGCAGCGCGCTGGCGATGTGCGCCGGCTTGCCGTAGGCCACGTGCTCCCACGGCCAGTCGGTGCCCGGCAGATGCAAGTTGGACACGGTGAAGCCGGTCAGACCCGCCTTGGGTTTCGAGCCACGGCCGGTCGCGCCTTCGTCGCGGATCTCGCCACCGGCGCCGGTCGATGCGCCCGGAAACGGCGAGATCGCCGTCGGGTGGTTGTGCGTCTCGACCTTCATCAGCACGTGCGCCAGCTCAGTGCTTGAGCCATAGCGCGGCGCGTTGGTGTAGCCCTCGGGCTGCCAGCGCTCGATGACACCGCCTTCCATCACCGACGAGTTGTCGCTGTAGGCGATCACCGTGTGCTGCGGCGCCAGACGGTGCGTGTTGCGAATCATCTGGAACAGCGAGTGCTCCTGCGGCAGTCCGTCGACGGTGAACCGCGCGTTGAAGATCTTGTGGCGGCAGTGCTCGCTGTTGGCCTGCGCAAACATCATCAGCTCGACGTCGGTCGGGTTGCGCTGCAAGCCGGTGAAGGCATTCACCAGGTAGTCGATCTCGTCGTCCGACAGCGCCAATCCAAAGTCGGCATTGGCGGCGACCAGCGCGCCACGCCCTTGCCCCAGCACATCGACGTGCGCCATCGGCGCGGCGGGTTGCTCGTCAAACAGATGCGCAGCGTCTTCGCGCTTGAGCAGCACGCTTTCGGTCATGCGGTCGTGCAGCAGCGCGGCCACGGCCTGCGTCTCGTCGGCGCTGAGCGGTTTGCTGCCGCCGAGCAGGCCGGTCTTAAGCGTCAAGCGATATTCGGTGACACGCTCGACGCGCCGGATGCCGATGCCGCAGTTGTGGGCAATGTCGGTGGCCTTCGAGGCCCAGGGCGACACCGTGCCCAGGCGAGGCGCGATCACGATCAGCGTGCCATCGGTCGGTCCGGCATAGGGGTCGCCGTAGCGCAGCAGGCCTTCGAGCGCATCGCGCTGAGCGCGCTCAAGCGGTGCGGCGCTGCTCACCCAGTGCACATGGCGAGCATGAACCGCCGTGATGCGCGGCACTGACTGCGACAGCCGGGCCAGCAGCGACATGGCGCGAAATTCCGGGAGCGCATTGCCCCCTTCGAAGTGGAGCAGGTGCTGGGTCGGTGTGGTCACGCGAAGGGAGCTCTGGTGCGGGCGGGATGACCCGGAAGTGGCAAGGAACGCCACGGGATTGCGGTTGATTTTAGGGGTCGGGTGAGATAATTCTTGGCATGACGATCACCATCAAAACCGCTGCCGACATCGAAGGCATGCGCATCGCCGGGCGGCTGGCCTCCGAGGTTCTTGACTACCTCACGCCCCACATCGTGCCGGGCATCAGCACCGAAGCCATCGACAAGCTGGCCCATGACTACATGGTGGAAGTGCAGCAGTGCATTCCGGCGCCGCTGAACTACGCGCCGCCGGGCTACCAGCCTTTCCCGAAGTCGATCTGCACATCGATCAACCACCAGATCTGCCACGGCATCCCGAACGAACGTCAGTTGAAAGACGGCGACATCGTCAACGTCGACATCACCACCATCAAGGACGGCTGGCATGGCGACACCAGCCGGATGTTCGTGGTCGGCGAAGGCTCGATCGCCGCGCGCCGGCTGTGCCAGATGACCTACGACGCCATGTGGCACGGCATCTCCAGGGTCAAGCCGGGCGCGCGGCTCGGCGACATCGGACACTCGATCCAGACCTTCGCCGAGAACAACGGCTTTTCGGTGGTGCGCGAGTTCTGCGGCCACGGCATCGGCCGCAAGTTCCATGAAGAACCGCAGATCCTTCACTACGGCCGCCCGGGCACGCTCGAAGTGATGATCCCGGGCATGATCTTCACCATCGAGCCCATGGTCAACGCGGGTCGCCGCGACATCCGCGAGGCCGGCGACGGCTGGACCATCGTCACGCGCGACCGTTCCCTGTCGGCTCAGTGGGAGCACACCGTGCTGGTCACCGAAACCGGCTACGAAGTACTCACGGTCTCGGCGGGCAGCCCCGCCGTGCCGCATTTCATCGGCAACACCGCAACGGCCTGATTGCCCACGCCGCGGCAGCAGACATGCGCTCACGCGATCGAGCACATTGACCATGGCTTATCGCTCACCACGCCCCAAGGCCGGCATCGCCGATGCGCAGGCCATTGCGCAGATGCGGCTGCATTTTCGTGCTGGCAAGGCGGCACTGTTTCAAGAGTTTGAAAGCGGCAGGCCCAGTTCGCAGTCAGCCCGAAAACTGCTGCATGGCCTGTCACATCACGCAGACGCCACCTTGGCAAGCCTTTGGCGTGTGATGGGCATGCCTTCCGATGCGTCCTTGCTGGCGGTCGGTGGCTATGGCAGGGGCGAGCTGTTTCCGCACTCCGATGTGGACGTGCTGGTGCTGACACCGTCTGCGCCGGTCCATGACAGCGAGTCAGGGCAAGCCACCGCGCAAGCCATCGAATCGTTCATCACGGCCTGTTGGGATGTGGGGCTGGAGATCGGCTCGAGCGTGCGCACCGTTGAGGAGTGCAGCCTTGAAGCCGAGCGCGACGTCACGGTGCAGACGGCGCTGCTCGAAGCGCGCCGCGTGTGCGGCTCGCGTCGCGGCTTTGTGGTGTTTCGCCGCAATCAGGAACTGGCCATGAACCCGCGTGCCTTCCTGCGCGCCAAGCAGCTGGAAATGCGACAGCGCCATCAGAAGTTCGAGGACACGCCCTATTCACTCGAACCCAACTGCAAGGAAAGTCCCGGAGGTCTGCGCGATTTGCAGACGATCCGCTGGGTTTCGCGCGCGGCCGGCTTCGGTCGCAGCTGGAGCGAACTGGCCGCCGAAGGCCTGGCCACGCCTTTCGAGTTGAAACAGCTGCAGCGCAACGAAGGCCTGCTCAAGCTCATTCGCGTGCAGCTGCACCTGGTGGCAGGACGCCGAGAAGACCGGCTGGTGTTCGACCTGCAGCAATCCATCGCCGAGCGCTTTGGCTACCAGGCCCAGGCAGATCAGCAGCCGTCCGAAGCCCTGATGAAGCGCTACTACTGGGCGGCCAAGGCCGTTGTGCAGCTCAACCAGATCCTGATGCTCAACATCGAAGAGCGCATCAGCGGCATGCAGGACATGCCCATGCGCCCGATCAACGACTGCTTTTTCGAGCGAGACGGCACGCTCGAAGTGGCCAGCGACGATCTGTATCGCAAACATCCGCACGCGATCATGCAGACCTTCCAGGCGTATCAGACCGAAGGCAGCCCCAAGGCGCTGTCGGCGCGCACGCTGCGAGCGCTGTACAACTCGCGCGACCTGATGAACGCGAGTTTTCGCAGCGATCCGGTCAACCGGGCCGCCTTCATGAGCATCCTCAAGGCGCCCATCGGCCAGAACCTGGCCTTGCGGCTGATGAACGAGACCAGCGTGCTGGGGCGCTACCTGTGGGTGTTCAGGCGCATCGTGGGCCAGATGCAGCACGACCTGTTTCACGTGTACACCGTCGATCAGCACATCTTGATGGTGGTGCGCAACGTGCGCCGCTTTTTCATTGCGGAACACGCGCACGAATACCCCTTTTGCTCGCAGTTGGCGATGCAGTGGGATCGGCCTTATGTGCTGTATCTGGCCGCGCTGTTCCATGACGTGGCCAAGGGTCGCGGCGGTGACCACTCGGATCTGGGCGCGGTCGAAGCACGGCGGTTTTGCCGCGAACACGGTGTGGACCGCGATGACACCGGGCTCGTTGAATTCCTGGTGAAGTCGCACCTGACGATGTCGCGCGTGGCACAAAAAGAAGACCTGAGCGACCCCGACGTGATCAAGGCCTTCGCCCAGATGGTCGGCAGCGAGCGGCGACTGACTGCGCTGTACCTGCTCACGGTGGCCGATATTCGCGGCACCAGCCCCAAGGTCTGGAACGCCTGGAAGGGCAAGCTGCTTGAGGACCTCTACCGCGCCACGCTGCGCTCGCTGGGCGGCGCGCAGCCCCAGCTCGACGCCGAAATCGAAGCCCGCAAGCAAGAGTCCCGGGCCTTGTTGAACCTGAGCCTGCAGCCCCCGGGCGTGGAAGAGCCGCTTTGGAAGACGCTCGAACTCAGCTACTTCGCCCGCCACGATTCAGGCGAGATCGCCTGGCATGCACGCACCCTCAGCTCGCATCTGGCGTCAACCACGCCTGTGGTCAAAGCCCGCGTGTCGCCGATTGGCGAAGGCCTTGAAGTCACCGTCTACGTGCGCGACAGCGCCGACCTGTTCGCGCGCATCTGCGGCTATTTCGACTCGGCCAGCTTCAACATCCTCGAAGCCAAGGTGCACACCACGCGCACGGGGTATGCACTGGACACCTTTCAGGTGACCAACCCGCTGCTCGAGTACTCGCGCGATGGCACCCCCAGCGGCCAGTACCGCGACTTCATTTCGCTGGTCGAGTCCGACCTGGTGCTGTCGCTGCTGTCGCAGGCCCCGCTGCCTGAACCCAGCCGGGGTCGCACGTCGAGGCGCGTCAAGTCCTTCCCCATCACCCCACGCATCAAGCTGGCACCTGACGACCGCGCCCAGCTGTGGCTGTTGAGCGTGTCGGCAAGCGACCGCTCGGGGCTGCTGTACTCGATCGCACGGGTGCTCGCGCGTCACCAGATCAACTTGCAACTGGCCAAGATCACCACGCTGGGCGAGCGCATTGAAGACACCTTCTTGCTCGATGGCGCCGCGCTGTCGCACAGCCGCACCCAGATCGACGTCGAGACCGAACTGCTCGATGCCATCGCCGCGTGAACATGGCCTCAACCGGAAAGATCACATGGCACTGACGCCCATCACGGCAGTCGACTGCCTGGCTCGAATCGACCACTTCGACGCCATCATCGATGCGCGCTCCGAAGGCGAGTACGCCTTGGACCACCTGCCGGGTGCGCTCAACTGGCCCAGCCTCAACGACGAAGAGCGCGTGCTCGTGGGCACCGAATACAAGCAGATCTCGCCATTCGTGGCGAGAAAGCGCGGCGCGGCGCTGGTGGCACGCAACGTGGCCAGCCACATCGAGCGTCATGTGCTCGACAAACCCCGCGATTGGCAACCGCTGGTGTATTGCTGGCGGGGCGGCCAACGCAGCGGCTCGCTGGCGCTGGTGCTCGGCCAGATCGGCTTTCGGGTTCAGGTGATCGAAGGCGGCTACCGCGCCTATCGCCGCGCGGTGATGGACGAGCTCGAGCGGCTGCCCGAGCGGTTTCAGTTTCGCGTGCTGTGCGGCAAGACCGGTTCAGGCAAGAGCCGCCTGCTCACGGCCTTGCACGGGCAAGGCGCGCAGGTGCTCGATCTGGAAGGCCTGGCCAATCACCGCGGCTCGGTGCTGGGGCTGGTGCCGGGCCACCCGCAGCCATCGCAAAAACGATTCGAAACACTGCTGTGGGATGCGCTTCGGCGGCTGGATCCGGCGCGGGCGGTGTGGATCGAAAGCGAAAGCCGCAAGGTGGGCGAATTGCGCGTGCCCGAGCACCTGATCGAGCGCATGCGGGCATCGCCTTGCGTGCGCGTCGAACTGTCGGTGGCCGCCAGGGTGCGGCTGCTGATGGAGGACTACGACTTCTTCGTCAAGGACGTGCCCGCGTTTTGCCTGCGGCTCGATGCGCTGCGCGCGCTGCGCGGCAACGAGGTCATCAACGAGTGGCAAAGCGCCGCCCGCTCGGGGCACATCGAAGGCGTGGTCGAACAACTGCTGATCACCCACTACGACCCGGTGTACATGCAATCGATGCAGCGCAACTACGCAGATTTTGCGAATGCGACGCTGCTCGAACCCGCCAACGCCGACCATGCCACGCTGGCCGAGGCAGCGCGCTCGTTGCGGGTGTCAGCCGAAGGCGGCTGACAGCGGGTCTGACCCGATGGTCTTCCGATCTCCCGCAGCCGCGCGGGCTCGTTCGCTCATGACGCCCTCACCTCGCCCAGCAGTTCAGGGTGGCGGTCCAGCACCTTCAGCAGCTTCACTAGCGCCAATGGCGGTTTGGTCTTGCCGTTCTCATACCTTGAGAATGCATTGACGCCGCCGCCGAAGATCTCGCCGGCCTCGCGCTGGTCCAGTTCGAGCTTCTTGCGTACGCTGGCGATGAAGTCCGGGTCCACGAATGAGGCATTCACCTGCTTGCTGAAGGCCAGCATCAGCTCCATCGTGCGGCGCGATTCCGATGCGTCCAGGATGGATTCGTCGCAGGCAGCACAGAAATCGCCCGTCACCTGGGGAAGGATCATGGACTCACCTTTGTAGGCATAGGGCAGGTCACGGGTGTCATGCACCAGCTTTGCCGCACCGCAGGTCGGGCACTTCATGGTCACAGCTCCTTGAACGACACGATGAGCACTTCATCGATCACCGTCAGCTTCAGATAGACCTGGCCGGCCGGCGTCACCGGCCGGTACACGTCCTGCCACACCCGGTGATCGGCATGCGTGGTCATGCTCTTGTGGAAGTCAGCCGTGGTCAGCGCCATCAAGACGCCGAGCATCCCATCAAAGTCCAGACCCAAGGCCACCGCTCCCTCGCGAGCGCCTCGTGTCGTTCGCACCTTCCCGGCGACAACCAGGGCCTTGACGACCGCCAGCTTGCAATGAGGGGTGGCTTTCTCCACAAGACATGATACTAACCTAGTAGGTTATTTTCATCAAGGCAACGATGAAGTCCGGTCCGCTGGTGGAGATCCGCTCGAACGCCGGGTCAGATCCCGCCCTCAGGTTCAAGTGAGCTTCCTCACGCAAACGCACGCACCCGCGCAGCCGATGCTCAGCCCTTCATCGCGTTCAGCATGTGGTCCATGGCGTGGGCGTGCTCGACCTGCGGACTGAACAGAACTATCTCGGAGTCTTTGACCGCCCGCACGCTGTGGCCGGGCGGCCAGTAAAAGAGGTCGTTCTCCTTGCACGTGTCGACCTTGCCGTCGGTGTAAGTCACCACGAGTTCTCCGCGGAGCATGTAGCCCCAGTGCGGCGCGTGGCAGGCGTCGTCCTCGAGCCCCTTGAGAAGAGGCGCGATGTCAGTGCCGGCGCCCAGGGAGAAGTACTCGCCCCCCATCTTGCCGAAACCGGTCGCGTCACCGAAGTCGGTGGCGACCCGCGCGACGGCGCCGGGAACGTTGATCTTGGCGGGAATCTGATCCTTGGGTATGCGCACGATGGGCTCCTTTTTCACTGGCTCGATGAGTTTCAATTCGCCGCAGCGCCTCAACGTCGTCAATCAGCGCTGTGCAGCCTCAAGCACCCGAATCAGAGTGGCTCAAGCACTCCGCTTGCGATGCCTGAGCGCTAGTTTATGCAGCATGCACCGCTGCCGGGTCCATGACCCGGATCACCAAACCGGCCAGAAGGTTGCCAGCCAACACCTCAGCCCATGTGCAGCCCGCCGTTGACCGAGAAGTCGGCTCCGGTGGCAAAGCCGGATTCGTCGGACGCCACCCACGACACGATCGAGGCGATGTCATCGGGCGTGCCCAGGCGCTTGACGGGGATGCCGGCGATGATCTTGTCGAGCACGTCCTGGCGGATCGCCTTGACCATCTCTGTTGCGATGTAGCCCGGGCTCACGGTGTTGACCGTCACGCCCTTGTTGGCCACTTCCTGCGCCAGTGCCATCGTGAAGCCGTGCATGCCGGCCTTGGCCGCCGAGTAATTGGTCTGGCCGAACTGACCCTTTTCGCCGTTGACCGAGCTGATGTTGATGATGCGACCCCAGCCCCGCTCGAGCATGTCTTCGATGACCTGCTTGGTCACGTTGAACAAGCTGGTCAGGTTGGTCTCGATCACCGCATCCCAGTCGGCACGGGACATCTTGCGGAACATGCCGTCGCGGGTGATGCCGGCGTTGTTGACCAGCACGTCGATGGGGCCGTGTTCGGCCTTGGCCTTGGCGAAGGCGTCGACGGTTGAATCCCAGTCGCCGACATTGCCCACCGACGCGTAGAAGGTGTAGCCCTGCGCCTCTTGCTCATCGAGCCATTTCTTGAAGTCGCGGCTGGGGCCACAGCCGGCGATCACGGTGAACCCATCGCGGTGCAGGCGCTGGCACATGGTGGTGCCGATGCCGCCCATGCCGCCGGTCACGTAGGCGATCTTCTTGCTCATTTGTCTCTCCAGAGGTTGGCTCGGCCTTTCAGGCCGTCTTGTGTGTTCAGCACTCGAGCGTCATTGCAATCCCCATGCCGCCGCCGATGCACAGGCTGGCCAGACCCTTGCGAGCGCGGCGCTTTTGCATCTCGTGCAAGAGCGTGACCAGCACGCGGCAGCCCGATGCACCGATGGGGTGACCGATGGCGATGGCGCCGCCATTGACGTTGACCTTGCTGATGTCCCAGCCCATTTCCTGGTGCACCGCACAGGATTGGGCGGCGAACGCCTCATTGACTTCCATCAGGTCAAGTTCATCGGCGCGCCAGCCCGCACGCGCCAGTGCGCGCTGCGATGCCGACACCGGACCCATGCCCATGATGGCCGGATCAAGGCCCGAGCTCGCGTAGCTGGCGATGCGCGCCATGGGCGTCAGACCCAGGGCCGAAGCACGCGCGGCACTCATCACCAGCACCGCGGCGGCGCCGTCGTTGATGCCCGAGGCATTGCCCGCGGTCACCGAGCCGGCCTTGTCGAAGGCAGGACGCAGACCGGCCAGCCCTTCGGCGGACGACTTGGTGTTGACGAATTCGTCGGTGGCGAAGATCAGCGGGTCGCCCTTGCGCTGAGGAATGCTCACGCCAACGATCTCGTCGTTGAAGCGGCCAGCTTGCTGCGCGGCAATCGCCTTGAGCTGCGAAGCCAGTGCGAAGGCGTCTTGCGCCTCGCGGCTGATGCCGAACTGCTTGGCGATGTTCTCGGCGGTGATGCCCATGTGATACAGATTGAAGGCGTCGGTCAGGCCGTCGCTGAGCATGGTGTCTTGCAGCTTCCAGTCACCCATGCGAACACCGTCGCGCGAGCCCGGCAGCACGTGCGGCGCGAGACTCATGTTTTCCTGGCCACCGGCCACCACGATGTCGGCATCGCCGTCACGAATGGCCTGAACCGCCAGCACCACCGACTTCAGGCCCGATCCGCACAGCTTGTTGATGGTCATCGCCGGCACGGTGTTGGGCAGACCTGCGCCGATCGAAGCCTGACGAGCCGGGTTCTGGCCGGTGCCGGCTTGCAGGACCTGACCCATGATGACTTCGCTGACGTGGTCGCCGCTCAAGCCGGCACGCTTGAGCACCTCGGCGATCACGGTCGAACCCAGCGCCGAAGCCGGCACCTTGGCCAGGCTGCCGCCGAACTTGCCCACGCCCGTGCGGGCGGCTGAAACGATGACGATGTCTGTGCTCATGAAATCTCCTGAAAGGTCGGATGAGGGGTTGAAGCGGAATCAATGTTTTTGGCGAACGTAGCGACCGGGGGCCGCTTCGATAGGGGGGTATTGATCACCTCCAGGCTGCGCCGGTGCGTTGATCTGGCGACCGGCCTGCGCGGCCAGCCAGCCTGACCAGTCGGTCCACCAACTGCCGGGATGTTCCTCGGCATTGTCCAGCCAGTTGGCCGCGTCCACCGGCAGGGCCGACGTGCGGCCGATCCAGTGACTGCGTTTTTTCTTGGCCGGCGGGTTGATGACGCCGGCGATGTGGCCCGATGCGCCCAGCACAAAGCGGATCTTGCGCCGCGCACCGCTCAGCACCTGGGTGTTGCGGTAGGCCGCCTCCCAAGGAACGATGTGGTCCTCGCGCGAGCCAAACACGTACACCGGCGCATCGATCAGGCCCAGATTCAACGACTCGCCACACACCGTGACGCCACCGGGCTGCATGAGCTTGTTTTCGAGATAGGTCTTGCGCAGGTACCAGCAGAACATCGGCCCGGGCAAGTTGGTGCTGTCGCTGTTCCAGTACAGCAGGTCGAAAGCCGGCGGCGGCTCGCCCTTGAGGTAGTTGCCCACCACGTAGTTCCACACCAGATCGTTGGGTCGCAGCGCGCTGAAAGTGCTGGCGAGTTCACTGCCCTTGAGCAGGCCGCCACCGTTGGGGCTGTCGGGGCCGATGGTGACCTCGCGCATTTGCACCATGGCCTCGTCGATGAACACATCGAGGATGCCGGTGTGGCTGAAGTCGAGCAGCGTGGTCAGCAAGGTGACGCTGGCGGCCGGCTGCTGGCCGCGGGCTGCCATCACGGCCAGTGCGGTGGACAGCAGCGTGCCGCCCACGCAAAAGCCCAGCGTGTTGATCTTGTCGGCCTGCGTGATCTCACGCACCACATCGATCGCGCGAATGGCGGCCTTCTCGACGTAATCGTCCCAGGTGACCTTGGCAAGGCTGTCGTCGGGATTGCGCCAGCTGATGACAAACACGCGGTGCCCCTGGGCCACGGTGTAGCGGATCAGCGAGTTGTCAGGCTGCAGATCAAGGATGTAGAACTTGTTGATGCAAGGCGGCACGAACAGCATCGGGCGGGCGTGAACCTTGGGCGTGAGCGGCTTGTATTCAAGCAACTGGAACAGCTCGTTTTCGAAGACCACCGCGCCTTCTGAGGTGGCCACGTTGCGGCCGACTTCGAATCGGCTCTCGTCGGTCTGAGAGATGTGCCCTTGCTGCACGTCGTGCCAGAACTGCCTGATGCCCTGAGACAGGCTTTCGCCCTGGGTCTCGAGTGCCTTGCGCTGTGCCTCGGGGTTGAGCGCCAGATAGTTGCTCGGCGCTGCGGCATCGACCCACTGCTGTACCGCAAAGCGGATGCGCTGGCGGGTCTTCTCATCGCCTTGCACCTGATCGGCCAGGTCCATCAGGGCGCGCGCATTGAGCAGGTACATCTGCGCCGAGAACTCGCTGGCCGGGCTGGCGGCCCATTCGGGTGCTGCAAACCGACGATCGTTCAGCGGCGCCTTGGGCACGGGGGTCTGTGCGGCAACCCCGCTGGCCGTGGCGTCCAGCGCCTGCTTCCACAGGTTGCCGGCCTGCTCCAGGTAATCCATCTGCAGCTGGGCCATCGAATGAAACGGCAGGCTCAAGCTGGTCAGCGACTTCACGGCATCGGCAGCCGTTTCACCCAGCGCCTTGGCCGCTGCATCGCTGGCCAAAGTCTTCGCATTGCCACGCACAAAACCGGATGATCTTTTCAAGTGAGGGCTCTTTCTGTCTTCAAGCCCGCACGGGCCTTGGATGGCTGACGATACAAAAGGGCTATCGCGAATTCGACGCCTGCCCAACGCCGAGAATACAGACACAAAGTTTCGAAACGGGCGGGCAGCACGATGTATCTGGTGGCGATCGCATGGATGTATGTGGTGGTGATGATGGCTGCCGCTGAGGCCACCAGCGCGAACGGCACCTTGCTCGGTGCTTTCTTCACTTTTGTGTTTTATGGCGCGCTACCGCTTTCATTGGTGCTGTACGTGATGGGTGGCCCGGCGCGCAAACGCCGTCGCCGCGCCATCGAAGCGCAAGCTGCAGGCCCTGAGTCGGCCGACGCGTCAAGCAGCCAACCAGATGGCAGCGACCATGCGCCCGGTGATGCGGTCGCGGCGGAACGAAAAGAACCGTGAAGCATCTTCGACGGTGCACCAGTTGCCGCCGCTGATCGACATCACCCCGCACTCGCGCAGCCGATCGGTCGCCAGCAAGGGCAAATTGGCCAGCCACTTGCCAGCACCCAGCGCCGCGAAACGCAGCGCATCGACGCGCTGATCGCCGCCAAAAGCCCGGCGCACGTCATCGCCCACTTCAAACTGCCGTGGCCCGATGCACGGCCCGAGCCACGCCTGCACGGCCTGCGGCTCGCAACCCGCGGCACCACACAGCGAGTCGACCGTGGCCTCAAGCACACCGGCAGCCAGCCCGCGCCAGCCCGCATGCGCGGCGGCCACCGCACCGGGTGCGGCGAACAACACCGGCAAACAGTCGGCCACCTGCACCGCGCAGGCCACGGCGGACTCGGTGGTGAAACTGGCATCGGCCTGATGCAAAGAGCCAGCGCGCTGCGCATCGGCGCGGTGCAAACGGACCACGCCACGACCGTGCACCTGATTCAAATGCACCGGCGGCACGCCGATGGCCCGCTTCAGCAAAGCCCGGTTGCGCTCTACGGCCGCAGGCTCATCGCCCAGACCGTCGCGCACATTCATGCTGTCAAAGGGCGCCGCGCTGAAGCCCCCTCGACGCGTGGTCATGAGCGCGGCCACGCCGGGCACGGTGAACGAAGGCCGCAGCCAGTCAGGGTGAATGTCGCTCATGGACGGTTTGAAGTGGATGCCGAAACGCTCGCGACTGTCGGCGCGTCTCGCTGCGAAGCGGCGCCAATCGATCATGCCATGCAGGGGCATTCATGCAGGTTGTCCGCAGGCTGCCAGACACAGACCGACCGCTACACTGATCTCATGCTTTCCTCACGCAGCATTCGGCATTGCAAGGCCTGCGGCGCAGCCACGGATTACCTCGTGCCGCCCGACGACAACCGCCACCGCGCGGTGTGCAGCGCCTGCAAGGTCGTGCACTACGAAAACCCGCTGAATGTGGTCGGCACGGTGCCGATCTGGGGCGAACAGGTGCTGCTGTGCCGTCGCAACATCGAGCCGCGCCACGGTTTCTGGACGCTGCCAGCCGGCTTCATGGAACTGGGCGAAACGCTGGCCCAGGGCGCCATCCGCGAAACCGTCGAAGAAGCCGGGGCGAACTTCGAGCTGAAGTCGCTGTTCAGCCTGCTGAACGTGGTGCGCGCGGGCCAGGTTCATGTGTTCTATCTGGCCGAGTTGTCGAACACCACGTTCGCGCCGGGGCCAGAGACCATCGAGGCACGCCTTTTCCATGAGCACGAGGTGCCCTGGGATGAGTTGGCCTTTTTGACTGTGCGCGAAACGCTGAAACGCTTTTTCGACGATCGACGTCAGGGTCAATTCGGGTTTCACTGTGCCGATATCGAGTGATCCCCTTTTCTCACCCAGGCCAGCGGCCTGTTGCAACGTGTGCGTGAAGACCTGACCCACCCCGATCCGCTGCTCGACTGCCTGGTCGAGATCTGCCGTTTGCAAGGCCATGCGACCACGCGCGCCGCGTTGTCTGCGGGCTTGCCCATCAGCGCCGCCAGCCAGGGTCGCCTGCCGCTCGATCTGGCTGAACGGGCCGCTGCACGTGCCGGCATGGTCACGCGGCTGCAGCGGCTGCCGCTGGCCGACATCGACGCGGCCACCCTGCCCGTGCTGCTGATCCTGCGCAACGATCAGGCCTGCGTGCTGCTGGGCCATGAGGGCGACAACGCCCGCGTGCTGATGCCCGAAACCGGCCAGGGCGCTGTGGTGCTCCGCGCAGCCGAGCTCGAATCTCGCTACAGCGGTCTGGTGCTGTTCGTGCGGCCTCATTTCCGCTTCGACGGCAGCGCACCTTCAGCGCCGAAGGCCGGCGGCGTTCCCGAGCACTGGTTCTGGAGCGCGCTGCTGGCCCAGCGCTTCGTCTACCGCGACGTGCTGCTGGCCGCGCTGCTGATCAACCTGTTTGCCCTGGCGCTGCCGATGTTCTCGATGAACGTCTATGACCGCGTGGTGCCCAACCATGCTGTCGAAACCCTCTGGGCGCTGGCCATCGGCATGCTGCTGGTGATTGGGGCCGATCTGTTCATGCGCCTGTTGCGCAGCCACTTCGTGGACGAGGCCAGCGCGCGTGTCGACGTGGTGCTGTCGGCCCGGCTGATGGAAAAAGTGCTGGGCCTGCGGCTTGAGCATCGGCCCGAGTCGGTGGGCTCCTTCGCGCAGAACCTGCGCGGCTTCGAGCAGGTGCGCGACTTCATCGCCTCGAGCACCGTGGCGACCTTGATCGACCTGCCCTTCGGGCTGATCTTCATCGGCGTGCTGGCGTGGATTTCGCCGTGGCTGGCGCTGCCGGTGGTGGTCACGTTCGCCATCATCGTGACGCTGGGCTACCTGCTTCAAAGCCGCCTGCATGAGCTGGCCGAGACCACCTACCGCGCCAGCGCGCAGCGCAACGCCACGCTGATCGAGAGCCTGTCGGCCATCGAAACCATCAAGTCGCAGGGCGCCGAAAGCGTGATCCAGTCGAAGTGGGAGCGCGTCAACGTGTTTCTGGCCAGCACCAGCGTGAAGATGCGCGGGCTGTCTTCGGGAGCGATGTATGCCACCAGCTCGCTGATGCAACTGGTGTCGGTGGCGATGATCGTGATCGGCGTTTACCTGATCACCCAGGGCGAGCTCACCATGGGCGCACTGATCGCGGCCAATATGCTTTCGGCCCGGGCGCTCGCCCCCGCCGGGCAGATCGTCGGCTTGCTGATGCAGTACCAGGGCGCGCGCACGGCGCTCGAATCGCTCGACAAGATCATGGCGCAGCCCGTCGAGCGGCCCGACAACGAGACTTTCATCCACCGCCCGCAGCTGCGTGGCGACATCGAGTTTCGCAACGTGCGTTTTGCCTATCCGGGCCGCACCGATGCGGCCATCGAGGGCATCAGCTTCAAGATCACCGCCGGCGAGCGGGTGGCGCTGATCGGGCGCGTGGGCTCGGGCAAGAGCACCATCCAGCGGCTCATCATGGGTCTGTATCAACCCACCGAGGGCGCGGTGCTGCTCGACGGCATCGACCTGCGCCAGATCGATCCGGCCGACGTGCGGCGCAACCTGGGCTGCGTGTCGCAAGACGTGACGCTGTTTCACGGCTCGCTGCGAGAAAACATCACCTTCGGCATGCCTTACGCGGATGACGGCGCCGTGGTGGCAGCCGCCGAGCTGGCCGGGCTGTCGGACTTCATCAACCGCCACCCGCGCGGCTTCGACATGGCGGTGGGCGAGCGAGGCGAGTCGTTGTCGGGTGGTCAGCGTCAGGGCGTGGGGCTGGCCCGGGCGCTGCTGCACAACGCACCGCTGCTGCTGCTCGACGAGCCCACCAGCGCGATGGATTTTTCGACCGAGGCGCAGATCACCACGCGCGTCACCGAGTTTGCGGCCGACAAGACCGTGGTGCTGGTGACGCACCGCACCTCCATGCTGGCCATGGCCACGCGGGTGATCGTTATCGACGGCGGCAAGGTGGTGGCCGACGGCCCACGCGACCGCATCATGGAAGCGCTGTCCAGTGGGCGCATCGCGAAAGCCGCATGAAGAACTGGCTCCAACTGCTGCTGCAACCCCCGGACAAGGCCGAGCCCGAGGCCGCCGGCTTCGGCAGTTTCGAGCAGCAAGCCGAGGTGGTGATGTCGCGCGCGACCACCCAGCGAGCCCAGCTCATCGTGCGCGCCAGCGTGGTGGTGGTGCTGTTGCTGGTGCTGTGGGCCTGCCTGGCTGAGGTCGAAGAAGTCACGCGTGGCGACGGGCGCGTGATCCCGTCGCGCCAACTGCAGGTGGTGCAGTCGCTCGACGGCGGCGTGGTGTCTGAAATTCTGGTGACCGAAGGCCAGATGGTCGAAGCCGGCCAGCTGCTGCTCAAGATCGATGAGACACGCGCCACTTCAGGCGTTCGCGAAAGCGCTGCCCAGGGTTTTGCCCTGCGTGCCAGGCAGGCAAGACTGCGCGCGCTGGCCGAAGGCGCCACGTTCAAGCCGCCGTCCAGCAGCAACCCCGAAGAAGCGCGCATCCTTGAAGAAGAGCATTTGCTGTACGAGACACGGCGCTCCGAGCTGGGCACCATGATCGCCATCAACCAGCAGCAGCTGCAGCAGCGTCAGCAAGAGCTGAGCGAAATGCGCGCTCGCAAGTCGGCGGCAGAACGCGCGCTCGATCTGGCCCAGCAAGAACTCAACAAGACCCGTCCGCTGCTGGCCAGCGGTGCGGTGTCTGAAGTCGACATCCTGCGGCTGGACCGCGAGGTGTCGCGCAACCGCGGCGACATCGAACAGGCAACGGCGCAGATGGCCCGCGTGCAGGCCTCGATCGGCGAGGCACAGCGCAAGATCCAGGAAACCGAGCTGACCTTTCGAAACGAGGCCCGCAAGGAAATGGCCGATGTGATGGGCAAGCTCAACGCCCTCAACGAGGGTGCGGTGGCGCTGGCAGACAAGGTCGACAAGTCGCAAGTCAAGAGCCCGGTGCGCGGTCGCGTGCAGCGGCTGCTCGCCAACACCGTCGGTGGCGTGGTGACGCCGGGCAAGGACATCGTCGAGGTGGTGCCGCTCGACGACCAGCTGATCCTCGAGGCCAAGGTGCAGCCGCGCGACATTGCCTTCATCCACCCGGGGCAGGCCGCCACGGTCAAGTTCACCGCCTACGACTTTTCGATCTACGGTGGCCTCGAAGCCAAGGTGGAAAACATCAGCCCCGACACCGAGGTCGACGAAAAGGGCAACGCTTTTTATCTGGTTCGGGTGCGCACCACGCGCGCCAATTTCAGCGAGAAGCTGCCTGTGATCCCGGGCATGACCGCCGAAGTCGACATCCTCACCGGCCACAAGAGCGTCATGTCCTACCTGCTCAAGCCGGTGCTCAAGGCTCGGGCTTACGCCCTGCGCGAACGCTGAGCCGTCTGGCGCGGCTGGCGCCACGCCAGTTTGCCGCTCGCCTTATTTGCTTGAAATGCGGATCCTGAGTGACCTCCGTCACGAAATGAGGGGTGCCAGGCACACATAACGCAAGCGCATCGTGGCTATGCTCCGGCAACGGTTTTGCCTTGCCAAGATCAACCCGCGTCCCCAAGCCGCAGTTCAATCAGGAGCCCCACCATGCCGGTCATCACTCGTTCAGGCGGAGGAAAAGTCACTGCCATCTGGGGCGGCGCGCAGATCAGGGACCAACACGGCAAGATGCAGCCGCTTCATGTCGGCGATCTGGTCAAGCTGGGGGACGTCATCCTCACCACGCAAAACGGGATCGTGCGCATCTCTGATGGGGCCAATCCGGTGGCCGCTGCCAAGACCACCGAACCCTCGGACACAGACCGTGTGATCGCCGGGCTGAACCAAGGCGATCTCGACATTGCCCCAGGCGCGGGCCTGGTCGGTGGTGACGGCGGAAGTTTGTCGGAGGGTTTCCGTGTTGGCCGCATCGCGGAAGGCGTGACCCCCGCCTCGATGGGACTGCCGCAGTACGAAGAGTCGACGATCGAGGACCTTGCCAACGAGATTCGTGCAGAGGTTGTGCCCTTGGGCGATGGGATCCCGGAAACGCCGGTGGAGCCGCCATCGCCTCCGCCTCCTCCACCCGTGGGACCACCGGCCACCGTGAGCCTGAGCGCCAGCCAAGACTTCGAGAGCGACAGTGCGGGCTACACCTTCACCGCCACGCTGTCGGCCGCATCGCAGGGCCGGACCACGATCGTGACCGACCAAGGTGTGATCACCATCGAAGACGGCCAGACCAGCGGCTCCATCACGGTGGGCGTGGGTTCCAACCCGGACGACGTTTACGTCGATCCGACTTCGCTCATGGCCACCATCACCTCGGCCAGCGGCGGCAACTTCGGTCCAATCAACGTGGGAACCGGCTCTGCCGAGGCCAGCATCGTTGACACGATCACCCCGGTAACCACGAGCCTAGGCACCGCCCCCCCACCCCCGGCACCGACCTTGCGTTTCGCACTCGCAAGATCATTTTTCGTGGATGACGCGCCCCCGGAAGCCCCGTTCAGCCTGAGTACTGACGCCTTCGCAGCGATCGAGACGCAGTCCACCGTGGTGCCGACCAAACTCATGCTGTCGGCCACGCTGTCGGCGCCATCCCAAGGCGACACCACGATCACGACGGACTTGCCCGACGGCAACGGCAGCTTCCGCAAACTCATCATTGCCGATGGCGAAATGAGCGGATCGATTGAAATAGAGATCGACATCACCGACGACGTCTACATCGGCGGCTACACGATCAACATCACTTCGGCCAGCGGCGGCAATTTCGAATTCATCGACCTGTCCTCAGGATCGGCCAGCACGACCATCACGATCACGGACTCGCTCGTCCCGGTCATCATCAGGCTCACAGCCACCCCATCGGTCACCGAGGGCGGCTACATCGTCTACACCGCCTCGCTCGAAAACAACGCCTCGCTTCCCGACCTCGTCACAGGCAGTCCTCTGGTCATCCAGCTCGACAACGGCACGACCATCACCATTCCCGTGGGCTTCGACTCGGCCAGCAGCGGGCCCGTGGCTGTGCGCGCCGATGACTATTACGTCCAAGGCACCGGGACCGTCACTGCCACCATCACCGGCACCTCCGGGGGCGATTTCGAGCGGCTCGACTACGTCACCTTCGGCTCGGCCTCCACGTTGGTCAACGACGACTTTGACACCACCACCGTCCAACTCTTGAGCACCCGCCAGGACGGTTCGGGCAACTATGTCGTTATCGCGTCGATCGACAACGCGCCCGATGAATCGCCGCTGGTATTGACACTTTCGAATGGCGCGACGGTGACGTTCGAGGTCGGCCGAACCACGGCTGAGTCGACGGCCGTGGCCGTCCCGAAGGTGGGGCCCTCCGCAACCGTCAGCGTGACATCTGCCGAAGGCGGCAACTTCGAGGCATTGAACACCGAGGACACGGTGGTCGCGCCGCTGGATATCTCGGTGGACATCCCGGTGGTCACGCCGATCACCAACCCACTCGGCCTGAACGTCGAGTACTACGGCTACAACGACTTCAACCCGACCGGCGGCAACGCCAACCGCCAGCACCTTGACGACGGCACGTTCGGCAATCTCGACAGCGTGGCGGACGTGACGGCGCTCATCAACGCACGCAATGTGTACTACGGCGGCGGCAATGTCGTGGGATCCACCGTTGCCACGCAGGACAACGCCACCGACGTGCGGTTCACCGCCACCACGCTGGATTACGGCCGGATCAACGCGGTGAACAACTCGCTGGGCACCAACCCCGATGTCGCTGCAGGTGCGGGAAGCCCAATCACCATCAACCGCACCAACAGCGAGTTGTTCAAGTTCGTCAACAAGACACCGGCCAGTGCGCCAATCGACCTGCGTGTGACTTTGGGCACCCCAGACTCCGACAACCTGGGAAGCGGCCCGACCAGCGGCCTGGGCAAGACCAGCGATGCGGCGATGCGATTCACCGGCCAGGCCTATCTGAATGCCGGGCTGTACGACATCCGCGTGACGGCCGACGCCGGATTCAGGCTGCAGCTTGATGACCAGACAGTCGCCATCTTTGACGGAGTTCAAACAGCGACCACGCGGGTCTACTCGGGTGTGGCGATTGAAGGTGGCCTGACGCCACTCGAATTGCTCTACTGGGACGAGGGCAGTAAAGCGGTTTTGCGCGTGGAGTTCAAGCTCAGCGGAGACCTCGACAGCAGCTACAAGGTGCTGGGGTCGGGCACGCTGCCCCTTTTCAGCGACGTGAACGCGCCCGTGTTGACCGAGTTGCAAGACATCGTCACCGGCGCGAGGCCGGGCAGCTATACGGTGCGAACGGGCTCGCTGCTTCAAGGTGGTGCGGGCGATGATCAGCTGACCGGCGGCGATGCTCGCGATCACCTGATCGGCGGCGATGGCCGCGACGTGCTCGCCGGTGGAGCCGCGTCCGATGTGATCGAAGGCGGCCAAGGTGATGACCTTTTGACTGGCGATTTGCCTGGGGGCATGAGCAACGACGTCTTCCGCTGGTCTCTGGGAGATGCCAGCAGCACTGCAACGCCCGCCCACGACGTGATCAGCGACTTTGACAACACAAGTTACGCTGGCGATGTGCTGGACCTGCGCGATCTGCTGACAGGCGAGACGCATGCGGCCAACACCACGACCTTGCCCAACCCCATCGGTCTGAACAACGCTCTGACGATCACGTCTGACGCCGGCAACCTGGCGGACTACCTGCACTTCACCAAGGTCGGTAGCGACACCGTGATCGAGATCAGCTCAGAGGGCAAATTCACGGCGGGCAGCCATGCCGCCGTGGATCAGGTGATCACGCTGACTGGCGTCAACCTGGTAGGCAGCTTCACCAACGACAGCCAGATCATCAACGACCTTCTGGCGCGCGGCAAACTCATCACCGATGTGGCTTGATCGGTAGACCCGATCAGCCCGCCGCCACCTCCTGTGAACTGATCCACGGGCCGGTGGCGCCGTCGACGCCGCACGCCCATAGCTTGGCGGCGTCGGCGGCATCGGCAACGCCCTCGGCATAGACCTGGATCGACATGCCGTGCAGCAGCGTGACGGTGCTGCGCACGAACACGGCGCGCTGCTCGTCGCTGCCCACGCCCGAGACCATCGACGCGTCGAGCTTCACGTAATCCAGCCCCGACTCGAAAAGGCGCGGGATCTGTCCCAGACGCTCGCCGGCATGCTCAATGCCAAAGCGCACACCGGTGGGCCGCAACTGGCGGCCGAGCTCTTGGAGCAAATCGAAATGATCGACCGCAGCGGTCTCTGACACTTCCAGCCAGATCAGCTTGGCCGTTTGCGGTGATGTCCACAGCAAGGCGCGCAGTCGAGCGGCAAAGCCGCCATCAATCAGCGATGCCGGCGACAGGTTCACGCAGCGCGCCTGACCATCGTGCTCGCTGGCCTTGATGGCCAGCGCCAGCGCGCACTCGTCGATGTCGGCAGTCAGCCGGCTGCGCACGGCCAGCGGCAACCAGCGTGCGGCCGGCTCAAAGGGGCCATCGGGATCAAGTTGCAGCCGCAGCGGGCATTCCAGGTGCAGCACCTGACGCCGTTCATTGAGCACCCTGAACTCCATCAGTTGCAAACGCTGCCGGTCGAGCGCCTGGCGGATGCGCTGGCGCCACGCGCCCTCGCCCAGCGAGGCCATCGCGCCGAGCGGGCCGCTGCCCACCTCGACGGCAAATGCGCCTTTGAGTTCGGCGCGCGCCAAGGCGGTGTCGGCTCGGGCCATGACCTGCCCGGGCGGCAACTCGCGGTTGATCTCGATCGCGCCGATGCACACCGCGGCTTGAATGCCAAAACTCGGCAACACCAGCCGCAGCGCTTCGGACAATGCATGCGCGGTTTCATGAGCCACACCCGCTGCGGGCAGGCACAAGGCAAAGTCAGAGCCATTGAGCCGCCCCAGGAAGCAGCCTCGAACCTGATCGGCGTAAGGGCGCAGAGACTGCGCGATGGTCAGCAGCATGCGGTCGACGGTGGCGTGGCCGAGCTGACGGTTCAGGCCGGCCAGATCCATCACCCGCAGCAGCACCAGCCCACCTTCGGCCGGGCCGTCTTCACGCTGCAGCGCGCTGCTCAACTGGATCAGGAAGTGGTTGCGATTGGACAGCCCGGTCAGCGCGTCGCCATTGGCCTGCCGGTGCAAGGCGGCAATCTGTTCAGCCTGCGCGCTGGAGGTCACGCGCAATCGATCGACCATCGAATTCATCGCACGGGTGAGTCGCTTGAGCTCAGGCTCGCCGGGCTCGCTGACCTGCTTGAACTCGCCGTGCTCAAGGGCTCGGGCCTGATCGACTGCCGCATTGAGCGAGCGGCTGATGCGCCGAATGACCAGCGTGGCTGCGCCCGCGGCGATCAGACCCACCAGCGCCATCGCCAGCGCCGAGCGCAGGCTGCTCGACCACAAGGCATCGTGCGCATACGACACGTGGCTTTCCACCACCACCTGCCCGAGCGCACGCCAGCCGTCAGACACCTGGGCGGTGCCAGGCATGGACTCGATCGGCACGGCGGCCACAAACCACGCCGGTGCCTGGGTGCTCTGAGCCTGGGCCTCGCGCCCGAACAGCACCCGGCCATCGGGCGACACCCATTGCACGCTGCGGTAGTAGCCGGTGTCGAACTGCGCTGCCATCAACAAGGCCATCAACTCCGGCTCGCCTTTTTGCTGCGACAAAGCCAGCGCCAGCGAGGTCGCGTTGTCGCTGTTTTTCAGCCGCAACTGCGTTTGCAGCAGGTCGCGCGACGATGTGGTGACGATCAGGACGCTGCCAACAAAAGCCAGCAGCACGGTGGCCAGCAGCAGCAGCCAGACTTGGCGGATCAGCGACATGTGCGCTCCTTTGGGCTGAAGTATTCGTGATTCGTCGTCATGGCAGGAAACCCTCGGTGCGAGCCTTGGAGATCACATCGCGCCAGCGTGACAGGCGCGCCACCGGGTCCCCTGAATTCTGCGACCCCGTGCCCTCCCACAAACCCTCGGCGTTGAAACTGAATACCGGTGAAAGATCGGGTCGGCGCGAGGCCGGTCGCACGTCGGTGATCAGGTTGTCGAGGATCAAGGGTTCGGCGCCGGGCTTGGGGTAATAGGCCAGCACCATGTGGGCCAAGGCGGGACCGTCGGGGCCGCCGAGTTGGGCTCTGACGTAAACCAGCCGCAGCTTTTGCGCGGGCACCCCGCTGATCAGCAAGCTGAAGTACTTGGCGATGGCGAAGTCCTCGCAATCGCCCTCGCCTTTTTCAAGAAATTCAAACGGGCTGGCCCAGTAATCCACCTGTGCCCACACCTCGGAATCAGGGCGAAACACAACACGGCGATTGAAGAACTGATTGATCGCCCCCACGCGGGCTTCTTCTTCGGCGTCGATCGCAGCGAGCATCACCGACTGCAGGGCCTTCAACCCGGTGACGGCCTTGGGCCCGCGAAGCTGTGCCGCCACCGTCATGCGCTGGACGTCCCAGGCCCATGGGGCTGTGGCGCCGAGCAGCAGGCCAAGCATCAACGCCGCACAGGCAAACGCCGACCCGTTGCGCACCCAGCCGCGCCTGCGGACCGACTTGGCCGTCACGCACGCCAGCGAATGCGGTTCGAGAGTGCTCCGGGTCACGAGGTCAACGGCCGGCCAGGTGCGGGCATGGTGTGGATGGGCTTGATTCGATGTCGTCCGCTCAGGCCGCAACTTGAGTCGACGATAAGGACCAGCCCCGAGGACGCCCACCCTAAACTACGGACAAATAGGACCGATGAATGCTGATTCGCGTATCGGATGGGTAGCCCCGGCCCCCGCGATCCACTTTCAAACATCATGAGCTTATCCCGTCGATTGACCCTCATCGCGCTGGCCGTATTCGTCTTGGCTGTCGAGTCGCGCGCCCAGTCGCCATCGGACGCCGACGCGCAACTCAGGCAGGTGGTTGAAAAGGCCCTGACGTCCAACCCTGAAGTGTCCTCGCGCTTCAACGCCTACCGCGCGTCTGCCGATTCGGTCAGCGCCGTCTCGGGCGCACTGCGGCCCAGAGTGGACCTGCTCTCGAACGTCGGCATCGAAGAAGACCGCATCACCTCGCGCGCTCCCGAAAACCAGACGCTGCGCCGCACCGGTCTGGGCCTGAGCGTGACGCAACTTCTGTGGGACGGCATGGGCACACAGCGCGATGTGGACCGCGTCAGCCACGAGCGCTACAGCCGCTATTTCGATCTGCTGGAATCGACCGAGCAGACATCGCTTGAGGCAGCGCGGGCCTACTACGACGTGTTGCGCTTTCGCCGTCTCGTGGCCCTGGCCGAAGACAACTACGTGCAGCACCGATACGTCTCGAAGCAGACCCAGGCGCGCTTCAGCGCCGGTGTGGGCCGCGGGGTCGACTTCGAGCAGGTCAATGCGCGACTGGCGCTGGCCGAATCCAACCTGACCACCGAAACCGCCAACCTCAATGATGTGATGGCGCGCTACCTGCGCGTGGTCGGTGAGCCGCCTCCGGCCTCGCTGGCGCCACTGACGGTTCTGCATGTCGGCCTTCCCGACAACAAGACAGAGACCGTGAAGCGCGCCCTGACCCAAAGCCCGAGCATCAGCGCCGCGATCGAGTCGGTGCGCGCAGCGCAGATGGCGGCCAAGGTTCGTGATGGGGCATTTCAGCCCAGGATCGAAGCGCGCGTGCGCAGCGGCTTTGGCAACAACTACGAAGGCACCCAGGACCAAAAGCGCGACTCCACCGCCGAGATCGTTCTGAACTGGAACCTCTACAACGGCGGCTCCGATCAGGCCCGCGTTCGCGAAGCGGCCAACCTCATCAATCAGGCCCAGGATCTGCGAGACAAGGCCTGCCGCGACGTGCGTCAGACGGCCGACATTGCCTTCAACGACACCCGCAAGCTGACCGACCAGCTGGTGCTGCTGGACCGCAACACCGTGGCCATCGAGAAGGCCCGTGACGCCTATCGCCAGCAGTTCGACATCGGCCAGCGCAGCCTGCTGGATTTGCTGAATTCGGAAAACGAGGTCTACACCGCGCGGCGCTCCTACGCCAACGCCGAGTACGACCGTGCTCTGGCCTTTGCCCGCACCCACGCCAGCATGAACCAGCTGACCTCCCGGCTGGGCATCAGCAAGCCGGTGGGGCTGGACAACGATGGCAACGCATGGTCGGTGGGTGACGACGGCCCGCGCCGCTGCCCTGCCGAGGCCGTCTCGTTGCCCGCGATCGACATCGAGGCACTGGCCAATCGCGCGTCTGCGCTGTCTGACACCGCCAAGCCGGCGCCCTGAGCCGGGCGCCTCGATGCCCATGCGAAATCGCTGGCGGGCGGACGAGCGTTAGCTTCGAAACCCTGCGATCCGGCCGCACGAGGAACCCCTTGTGCCGGGCGATTGGTTGATGGCTTGGAGCGCTGCGGCCCTAGTGAGCATCCTGAACGCGCACACCCACAGCGACGGCCTGCTCGCTGCCGTTGACGCGAGTCAGGTGCCCCTTGGTGCCCATGTCATCAAGCAGGATGGTGTCGCCCGCGCACAGGGTGCGCTCGGTGCCGTCGCAAGCGGTCACGGTGAGGCTTCCGGACAACATGAAAAACCACTGTCGGTAGGGCGACGGGTGCCACGGCCCCGACCAGTCAGCGGCAAAGCGCACCACGGCAAACCCGAGGGCCGGGATGAATTCGGACGCTTCGAGCGGCGTGGTCGGTGGCGCAAAGTCGCGCGTGCCCAGCGCGAGATCGCAGTCTTCGAAATGCGACCGACCGTCGGCATCGACAAAAAGGCGCAGGTATTTCATCGGGACGGACATCAGTTCCAGCATTCGGCCGACATCAGCCCGCTGACTTGGAGTCTTTGGCTGGACCATCGCGCTCCGCGAGCCTGCCCGTCACGTATTTGTGAAGCACGCTGGCGATCAGGGTTTGATACGGCAGCCCCTCTTCCAGCGCCTTGACCTGAATGTCTTGAAGGTCACCCGATGACAGACGGATGTTCACGCGCCGGTCTTTGACTGCGGTGGCGCGCGCGGCAGCCCTGAACTTGGAGAGTTCTGACTTCGTTGCGACGGACTTGAGCAGTCCCCCCTCGTAGGCGCCAAGCAGTTCGGCTTCGTATGGGTCAGTCTTCGGCATCGTGTTCACCTTGATTCAAGTAGTCGCGAGTTGCCTTGCGGCTCGGAATGACGGTCTTGAGAAAGTAGTGGTCAGCCTGCTCCACGAATGGCACCAGATACGCGTACCGATCAGTGGCGACGACCAGGATCTTCTGGTTGGGGTACTTGGCCGGGTTGGGATGGGCAAGAAGGTCCAGCAACCCACCCCCCTCAATGGCCACGACCATCTGCTCGAACGAAACAGTTCGCTCCCGCATCAATTGCTCGTTTTTCTCTGGACTCCAGCGAAATGGCTTCATCCGCAAAGTCTAGTTCGATGTGTGCCTTTTGTCATCTCAGTCGGGGAGTCACCCTCCCGGTCCCGATCTGGAAAAAATTGTCGGGTGTCGCCAAGCCCGAGCCCTGTGGCCTCCGCTTGGGCGAACCGTCAGGCCTTAGCGACATGTCGAGACGGCGTGTACTTCCGTTCGATCTTTCCTTCACGGATAAGAAGCCCAAGAACGCTGTAGGACAGGTAGTCTTTCTGCTTTCCGTTGTAGTCGCTCCGCAGACCCAGCAGGCTCGCAGCATCCGAATTCGTAATCCCGCCAGGATTTGCCTTCGCGAGCTCGAGGATTGCAGTCTTCATGAACTCCAGTCCGAGTTGTGCTCGCTCGACTGTGCCCTGGGGCACAGAAATGTGATCCCGCTTCTTGCCTCCCAAACCAGAGGGAACTACTGCATTTGTCAGCATTCCTCCTGTCTCCTCGGTCCCGAAGGCAGAAATCAACTCGGCTTCAATCTTCAGCGCCTGCGATTCGGTCAGGTCATCTACAAGAATGTCGATGATGGGGATCCTGCCGGCCTCTAGGATGTCTTTAATCCTCTTGAATTTCTTCGTGGAGTCGGGCGATACGAGGTGATCGTAGGCTCGACTTCCGGTTCCTTTCCCAACATAAAACGGCTTGAGTTGCTTGTCCCGTGGATCCTTAATGGCGTACACGTAAAAGAAGTTGGTAGTCATGAAGCGCGTTCGAAAGGTCTAAAGAGTGCCACGTAAATCCATAGACGGGGCAACCACTGCGGCTGCGTGTGCGGGTAGGGAATTCAAACAGACCCCCGGATGTGCCCCGCTACCTGCGCACCGGCGGCAAGTCGGTGCACGCACCCTCGAAGGCTTCGGCGGCCAGGCCGATGGACTCGCCCAGCGTGGGGTGCGGGTGGATGGTCTTGCCGATGTCCACCGCGTCGGCGCCCATCTCGATGGCCAGGGCGATCTCGCCGATCATGTCGCCGGCGTGGGTGCCCACGATGCCGCCGCCCAGGATGCAGCCGTGGCCGTGGGCCTCATCGCTGTCGTCGAACAGCAGCTTGGTGAAGCCTTCATCGCGCCCGTTGGCGATCGCGCGGCCGGATGCGCTCCAGGGGAACAGGCCCTTTTTCACCTTGATGCCGCGTGCCTTCGCGTCGTCTTCAGTGAGGCCGACCCAGGCGATCTCGGGGTCGGTGTAGGCCACGCTTGGGATCACGCGGGCATCGAAGGCCGACTGGCTCAGTTGGGCGTCGCCGAGCAGTTCGCCGGCGATGACTTCAGCGGCCACATGGGCCTCGTGCACGGCCTTGTGCGCGAGCATGGGTTGGCCCACGATGTCGCCGATGGCAAAGACGTGCGGCACGTTGGTGCGCATCTGGATGTCGACGTTGATGAAGCCACGCTCACTGAATGCCACGCCGGCCTTGTCGGCCGCGATCTTCTTGCCGTTGGGCACGCGGCCCACGGCTTGCAGCACCAGGTCGTAGGTCTGCTCGGGGAGTGCCGCGGGCGTGCCATCGGCCGACTCGAACTTGACCTTGATGCCTTCGGGCGTGGCCTCGGCGCTCACGGTTTTCGTCTTGAGCAAGATGTGGTCGAAGCGCGGCGCGTTCATCTTCTGCCAGACCTTGACCAGATCGCGGTCGGCGCCTTGCATCAGGCTGTCTTGCATTTCGACCACGTCAAGCCGCGCGCCGAGCGTCGAATACACCGTGCCCATCTCGAGACCAATGATCCCGCCGCCAATGATCAGCATGCGCTGCGGAATCTGGCGCAGCTCGAGCGCCCCGGTCGAGGTGACCACGCGAGCATCGTCCTTGGGCAGGAAGGGCAGCTTCACCGCCTCGGAGCCAGCGGCGATGATGGCGCGCTTGAACTTCACGACCTGAGTCTGGCCATCGGCAAGCTCGACCTTGAGCTGATTCGCATCCACGAACTCGCCGCTCCCTTGCACCACCGTCACCTGGCGCATCTTCGCCATCGCGGCCAGACCGCCGGTGAGGCGGCCAATGACCTTGTCCTTGTGAGCCTTCAGCCGCGCCAGATCGATGGTGGGCGGCGCGAAGGTGATGCCCAGCGCTTCGAAGTGCGAGACCTCGTCCATCACGGCGGCCACGTGCAGCAGCGCCTTTGACGGGATACAGCCCACGTTCAAACACACGCCGCCGAGCGTCGGATAGCGCTCGACCAGCACCACTTTCAGCCCGAGATCGGCCGCGCGAAAGGCTGCCGAGTAACCACCGGGGCCGGCACCCAGCACCAGCGCATCGCAATCCAGATCGTGTTCCATGCTCAGCGCCCGATCACAGCAAGACCCGGCGGAAGTCGCCAAGGATTTGCGCCAGAAAGGCGTTGAAGCGAGCCGCCGAGGCGCCGTCGATCACCCTGTGATCCCAGCTCAGGCTGAGCGGCAGGATCAGCCGCGGCTCGAAGGCCTTGCCGTCCCACACCGGTTGCATCGCGCTCTTGCACACGCCCAGGATGGCGACTTCGGGCGCATTGATGATGGGCGTGAAGTAGCGCCCGCCAATGCCGCCCAGCGAGCTGATCGAGAAGCACCCGCCCGTCATTTCAGCCGGGCTCAGCTTGCCTTCGCGGGCCTTGCGCGCCAGCTCGGACATTTCCTGCGAGATCTGCACGATGCCCTTGCGGTCGGCGTCCTTGATCACCGGCACCATCAGGCCGTTCGGCGTGTCGGCGGCAAAGCCGATGTGGAAGTACTGCTTGAGCACCAACTGCTCGGCGTCGAGCGATGAATTGAAGTTGGGAAACTGCTTGAGCGCGGCCACGCAGGCCTTGATCAGGAAGGCCAGCATCGTGATCTTGATGCCGGCCTTTTCGTTCTCGCGGTTGAGCTGCACTCGGAAAGCCTCGAGCTCGGTGATGTCGGCATCTTCGTGGTTGGTGACGTGCGGAATCACCACCCAGTTGCGGTGCAGGTTGGCGCCGCTGATCTTCTGGATGCGCGTGAGATCGCGGCGCTCGACCGCGCCGAACTTGGCGAAGTCCACCTGCGGCCAAGGCAACAGACCCGGCATGGCGCCGCCAGACGCCGGTGCCGCCGCGGCGGCCGCCCGGGTGGTCGCGGTGCCGGCCATCACACGGCCGACAAAGCCCTGAAGATCCTTTTGCGTGATTCGCCCCTTGGGTCCGCTGCCGGTGACTTCACCCAGTGGCACGCCGAGTTCGCGGGCCATCTTGCGAATCGCCGGTGATGCGTGGGGCAAGGCGGCCTCGGGCGCGGTCGGCTCATGTGCAGGCTGGGCGGCTGCTGGCGCGGCAGGCGCCGGCGCAGCCACGCTCGCGACGGCTACAGGGGGTGCGCTGGCCGCCACGGCTGCCGGCGCAGGAGCTTCTGGTTGCGCAGCAGAAACTGGTGGCGGTGCGGGCGCCACAGGCGACGCAGCGGTCGCAGACACATCTGACGTTTCCAGCACCAGCAGCAACGAGCCCTCGGCCACCTTGTCGCCCAGCTTGACGCGGATCTCCTTGATCACACCAGCGTGCGACGACGGGATCTCCATTGACGCCTTGTCACTTTCCACCGTGATCAGGCTTTGCTCGACCTTGATCGAGTCGCCCACTTGCACCAGCAGCTCGATGACGTCGACCGACTCGAAGTCGCCGATGTCCGGAACCTTCACTTCCACCGTGGCCATGTCTTTTTCCTCGTGCCTGATCAGGCGTACAGCGGGTTGATCTTGTCGACGGCGATGTCGTACTTGCGCAGCGCCTCGGCCACGCGCTCGGCGGGCAACTTGCCTTCATCGGCCAGTGATTTGAGAGCAGCCACCACGATGTAGTGGCGGTTGATCTCGAAGTGCGTGCGCAGCTTGCTGCGGAAGTCGCTGCGGCCGTAGCCGTCGGTGCCTAGCACGCGGTAAGCGCGGCCCTTGGGGATGAAAGCACGGATCTGCTCGGCGTAGTTCTTCATGTAGTCGGTCGAGGCCACCACCGGCCCGGCATACGGCGCAAGCTGCTGCGTGACGAACGGCACGCGCGGCGCGTCGGTGGGGTGCAGCAGGTTCCAACGCTCGGCGTCCTGGCCGTCGCGGGTCAGCTCGTTGAAGCTCGGGCAGCTCCACACGCGAGCCGCCACGCCCCAGTCGACCTGCAACAGTTCGCGGGCGAACTGCGACTCGCGCAAGATGGTGCCGCTGCCCAGCAGATTGACGCACGCAGCGCTGTCGGCCATCGCCGCAGGTGTGTCCTCGAGCAGGTACATGCCCTTGATGATCTGCTCTTCGGTGCCCGGCTTCATGCCCGGCATCGGGTAGTTCTCGTTGAGCAGCGTCAGGTAGAAATAGACGTTGTCCTGCTTTTCGACCATGCGCTTCAGGCCGTGGTGCAGGATCACCCCCACCTCGTGCGCGAAGCTCGGGTCGTAGCTGATGCAGTTGGGGATGGTGCCCGCCAGGATGTGACTGTGACCGTCTTCGTGCTGCAGACCCTCGCCGTTGAGCGTGGTGCGCCCCGACGTGCCGCCGAGCAAAAAGCCGCGAGCTTGCATGTCGCCAGCCGCCCAGGCCAGATCGCCCACGCGCTGAAAGCCAAACATCGAGTAGTACACGTAGAACGGCACCATGATGCGGTTGTTGGTCGAGTACGACGTGGCCGCGGCGATCCAGCTGGCCATGCCGCCGGCCTCGTTGATGCCTTCTTGCAGGATCTGGCCGGCCTTGTCCTCGCGGTAGTACATGACCTGGTCCTTGTCGACCGGCGTGTACTTCTGGCCTTCAGGGTTGTAGATGCCGATCTGGCGAAACAACCCTTCCATGCCGAAGGTGCGCGCCTCGTCCACCAGGATGGGCACCACGCGCGGGCCGAGTGCCTGATCACGCAGCAAGATGCCCAGAAAGCGCACGAAAGCCTGCGTGGTGCTGATCTCGCGGCCCTCGGCGGTGGCCTCGAACACCGGCGCGAAGGTCTCGATCGCCGGCACGGTGAACTGCTCGTCGGCCTTCACGCGGCGCTGCGGCAGGTAGCCGCCCATGGCAGCGCGCCGCTCGCGCAGGTACTTCATCTCCGGCGTGTCTTCGGCCGGGCGGTAAAACGGAATGTTGTGCAGTTCGCTGTCGGGGATGGGGACGTTGAAGCGGTCGCGGAAAAACTTCAGATCCTCGTCGCTCAGCTTCTTGGCCTGGTGCGCGGTGTTCTTGCCTTCGGCGGCAGCGCCCATGCCCCAGCCCTTGACGGTCTTGACCAGCAGCACCGTCGGCTGACCCTGGGTGTGGCTGGCCTTGTGGAAAGCGGCGTAGACCTTTTGTGCATCGTGCCCACCACGACGCAGGTTCCAGATGTCGCGGTCGCTCATCTTGGCCACCAGCTCGGCAGTGCGCGGATCACGGCCGAAGAAGTTCTTGCGCACGAAAGCACCATCGTTGGCCTTGAAGGCCTGGTAGTCGCCGTCCAGCGTGTCGAGCATGATCTTGCGCAGTGCGCCGTCCTTGTCGCGCGCGAGCAGCGGATCCCAGTTGCTGCCCCAGATCAGCTTGATCACGTTCCAGCCCGAGCCGCGGAACTCGCCTTCGAGCTCCTGGATGATCTTGCCGTTGCCGCGCACCGGGCCGTCCAGCCGCTGCAAGTTGCAATTGACGACGAAGATCAGGTTGTCGAGGTTCTCGCGAGCCGCCAGACCGATGGCGCCCAGGCTTTCAGGCTCGTCCATTTCGCCGTCGCCGCAAAACACCCACACCTTGCGGTTGGCGGTGTCGGCGATGCCGCGGGCGTGCAGGTACTTCAAAAAGCGCGCCTGATAGATGGCCATCAAGGGCCCAAGGCCCATCGACACCGTGGGGAACTGCCAGAACTCTGGCATCAGCTTGGGGTGCGGATAGCTGCTCAAGCCCTTGCCAGCCACTTCCTGGCGGAAATTGATCAGTTGCTCTTCGCTCAAGCGGCCCTCGAGGAAGGCTCGGGCGTAGACACCCGGTGCGCTGTGGCCCTGGATGTAGAGCAGATCGCCCCCGTGCTCGGCATTCGCCGCGTGCCAGAAGTGGTTGAAGCCGGCCGAGAACATGTGCGCCAGCGAAGCGAAGCTGCTGATGTGCCCGCCCAGATCGCCACCATCGCTCGGGTGCAATCGGTTGGCCTTGACCACCATGGCCATGGCGTTCCAGCGCATGTAGGCACGCAGGCGCCCTTCGAGTTCGGGGTTGCCGGGGTTGCGCTCCTCCTCGTCGGGCTCGATGGTGTTGACGTAGCCCGTCTTGGCCGAAAAAGGCAGGTCGATGCTGCTTTGGCGAGCGTGCTCGAGCAAGGTCTCGAGCAGGTCGTGGGCACGCTGAGGGCCTTCGGCTTCGATGACCGCCGACAGGGCATCGATCCACTCGCGCGTTTCCTGCGCGTCAGGATCGGCAAGGGCGTCAGATGCGCCGGGAAAAGGCTCAGGCAGGCTCGACATGAAGGCTCCGAAAATCGTGGCAAGTAACCGTCAAAGTCTCTCACAGCACATTGGCGTTCCTTGCCGTGAGCCAACGGTTCGCGATATGAAACAAAGGCATGCGCTCGCATTCCTGAACTGACGCAAGCGCACCGAGCCCGATAATTTCGTGATGGATCTCAGGACCGACCCGCCCACGCCATCTGCCGCACCGACACAGCGTTTTTTCGGGCAATGGTGGTGGGGGCAGTCGCCTGAGGCGCTGGACAGTCGGGCCACGATGGCACCACTGGTTTCGGTGCTGCTGTTCCTGGCGGTCATCGGTTCGGCGTCTTGGTACCTGCACACCGAGGAGTCGCAACGCGAAGCCGAATCGCTGCGCCGCGATACAGAGATCGCCCAGAAGCAAATTCGCCTGCGCTTCATCGAGAATGAAGAAGGGTTGGCTCACTTGGCTCAGGATGTCAGCGTGCGCTCCAAGCCACGAGAAGCATTCGTCAGCCGTGCCACTGAACTGCTGCGTGAGCGCCCCGAAATCAGCCGGCTGTGGTGGCTCGCACCGGACGGCAGTGCCATCGCGACGGTGGCCGCCAACGGCTCGCAAGACGAAGACGACGCGCAGTTGGCCGCCGCCCCGAAGCGCCACCCCGACTTTCAGCAAGGCACCTTCGGCGACGCACGCAACACGCTGTCTGCTGCCTATTCCAAGCCGTTCACCAACAGCTCGGCTGCCCAGGTGTTCGAGGTGCATGTGCCGCTGGTCACGCGCAAGAACTTCCTCGGCATGCTGGTGGCCCAGTATTCGACCGACAGCCTGATCCGCTATCTGGTGGCACCTGACATCAGCAACCGCCACACGATCAGCCTGATGGGTGTGGACGGACAAGTCCTTGCCAGCACCGTCGTGCCCATGCCAGGCAAGAAACAGGTCCGCTCGGCTCTGATGTATGAGGTCCCGGTGCTGCCGAGCAGCAACTGGCTGATCCTGCGCGCAGAGGCCCAGCGCACTTCGGCAGGCCTGATCGGCAACACGCTGTTCTGGATGGTGGTGGCACTTAGCGCACTCACGGTTTGGATGCTGTTTGGCACCTGGCGCCATGTGCGCAGCCAGTCGAAGATGCAGCGCGCGCTGGTCTCGGAAGCCAACTTCCGGCGGGCGATGGAAAACTCCATGCTGACTGGCATGCGGGCGATGGACATGGCGGGGCGCATCACCTACGTGAACCCGGCGTTCTGTCTGATGACCGGCTTCAGCGAAAGCGAGCTCATCGGCCTGTTGCCGCCGTTCCCCTACTGGCTGCGCGACCGAATCGAAGAAAGCCACCGTCTGCTGCAGCAGGAGTTGCAAGGGCTCACGCCAGCCGGCGGCTTCGAAGTCAAGGTGATGCACAAGAGCGGCGAGTTGTTCGACGCACGCATGTATGTGTCGCCGCTGGTCGACCCCAACGGGGTGCAAACCGGCTGGATGACCTCGATGACGAACATCACCGAGTCCAAGCGCATCCGTGATCAGCTCAGCGCCTCGCACGAGCGCTTCACCACCGTGCTCGAAAGCCTGGACGCGTCGGTGTCGGTGCTGTCGGTGCAGCAAGGCGAGTTGCTCTTCGCCAACCGGTCCTACCGCTTGTGGTTTGGCGCCGATGCGCTGGGTCACTCCTTGCTGGCCGGCGATGACATCAACACCCTGCCTGTGAGCGCCGGCGAAGACTCGGTCGAGGATCTGGGTGGACTGCCCACGCAGGAACTCACCGAAAGCGGATCCGACCCGCACGAAATCCACATTGAGCCGCTGAACAAGTGGTTCGATGTGCGAGCACGCTACCTGCAATGGACCGACGGGCGCCTGGCGCAAATGCTGATCGCCACCGACGTGACCGCGCGCCGAAACGCCGAAACGCTGGCGGCCAATCAAGCCGAAAAAGCGCAGGTCACCAGCCGGCTGGTGACCATGGGCGAGATGGCCTCGTCGGTCGCCCATGAATTGAATCAGCCGCTGACGGCGATCACCAACTATTGCAACGGCATGGTGTCGCGGGTCAAGGCCGAGTCGATCGAAAAAGACGACCTGATCACCGCGCTCGAGAAGACCTCGAAGCAGGCCCAGCGGGCCGGTCAGATCATCCACCGCATCCGCGCCTTCGTGAAGCGCAGCGAGCCGCAGCGTCAGGCCACGCAGGCCCGGACCATCGTCGAAGAAGTGGTCGAACTCGCCAGCATCGAGCTCAGCCGGCGCAAGGTCGTGGTGCACTTCTATGTGGCCAGCCGCCTGCCCCCGCTGTGGGTCGACCCCATCCTGATCGAACAGGTGCTGCTGAATTTGCTGAAGAACGCGGCCGAGGCGATCGACTCCGCCGGGCTGCCAGCGGCCAGACGCATCGTCAACCTGCGCGTGGTGCCCAGACAGTTGCCCGACGACGGAGCGGTGATCGAGTTCAGCGTCACCGACATGGGCCCGGGCATTCGACCTGAAGTGCTGGCTCGGTTGTACGAAGCTTTCTTCTCGACCAAGCCCGAAGGACTGGGCATCGGCTTGAGCCTGTGCCGCTCGATCATCGAGTCCCACCGGGGGCGAATTCGCGCGGAGAACCTTTACACTGACCAGCAGGTGTCGGGCTGCAGTTTTGTTTTCACCTTGCCGGTTGAAATCGACCCGATCAAATCCCCCCCAGAACCCAACACGGCGCTGACTTCATGAGCTTGATTCCGAAAAAAGGCACGGTCCATGTGGTCGACGATGACGAGGCCGTTCGCGACTCCTTGCAGTGGTTGCTTGAAGGCAAGGACTACCGGGTCAGGTGCTTTGATTCGGCTGAATCGTTCCTGTCGCGTTTCGATGCCCGCGAGGTGGCCTGCGTGCTGGCCGACATCCGCATGAACGGCATGAGCGGCCTGGAACTGCAAGACAAGCTGATCGAGCGCAAGAGCCCGCTGCCCATCGTCTTCATCACCGGCCACGGCGACGTTCCGATGGCGGTGTCTTCGATGAAAAAAGGCGCGATGGACTTCATCGAAAAGCCGTTCAAGGAAGAAGAACTGGTCAGCCTGGTCGAGCGCATGCTCGAAAAAGCCCGGGTGTCTTTCTCGCAGCACCTTGAAGCTGCCAGCCGCGACGCCTTGCTGTCGCGCCTGACCGCCCGCGAAGCTCAGGTGCTCGAGCGCATCGTGGCCGGCCGGCTCAACAAGCAGATCGCCGACGACCTGGGCATCAGCATCAAGACGGTCGAGGCCCACCGCGCCAACATCATGGAAAAGCTCAATGCCAACACGGTGGCCGACTTGCTCAAAACCGCACTGAGCGCTCATCCCAAGGCCTGAGGCGAACCATCGGTACCAGCGCTGCAAAGGCCGCACACAGCGGCCTTTGTCGTTTTCATGAGAGGCTCACGCCATGACCAATCCCCTGCTTGAAACCGACGGCCTGCCAGCCTTTGACCAGATTCGCCCGGAGCATGTCGGCCCGGCCATCGATGAACTGCTCAAAGCCAGCGACGAGGCTCTCGAGCGTGCCGTCGGCCCCGATGTGAGCGCCGATTACGACGCCGTGTCTGCGGTGCTCGACACCGCCAACGAACGGCTCGGTCGGGCGTGGGGTGCGGTCGGGCACCTCAATGCGGTGGCCGACACGCCCGAGCTGCGCGCGGCCTACACCGCAGCGCTGCCCAAGGTCAGCGAACAATCCAGCCGACACGCAGCCGACGAGCGGCTGTACGCCAAGTACAAGGCCGTCGCGCAAGGTGCCGCAAGCAGCGGGCTCAGCCCGTCACGCGCCATGGCACTGAGCAACGCCATGCGCGACTTCGTGCTGGCTGGCGCCGACTTGGAAGGCGAAGCCAAGCAGCGTTTCCAGCGGCTGCAAGAGTTGCAGGCCGACCTGTCGCAAAAGTTTTCCGAGCACGTGCTCGACGCCACCGACGGTTATGCGTACTACGCCAGCGACGAAGAAATGCGTGGCGTGCCCGATGACGCGCGCGATGCTGCCTTGGCTGCAGCACAGGCCGAAGGCAAGCCGGGGCACAAGATCACGCTGCATTTCCCGAGCTACTTCCCGGTCATGCAGTACGGCGACGACCGCGCCTTGCGCGAGCGGCTTTACACCGCCAACGCCACCCGCGCCAGCGAACTGGGGCCTGTCGAGCAGGACAACACCGAGGTGATGCGCGAGTTGCTGCGGCTGCGCCAGGAAGAAGCGGCGCTGCTGGGCTACCAGAGCTACGCCGAGGTGTCGCTGGTGCCCAAGATGGCGACCTCGGCACAGCAGGTGATGGACTTCCTGCGAGACCTGGCAAAACGTGCGCGGCCCTACGCCGAAAAAGACCTGGCCGAGCTGCGCGACTTCGCGCGTGAGCAGCTCGGTCTGCCCGACCTGCAGGCCTGGGACGTGCCCTACGCCAGCGAAAAGCTCAAGGAAGCGCGCTACGCCTTCAGCGACCAGGAGGTCAAGCAGTACTTCACCGAGCCCAAGGTGCTCGAAGGCCTGTTCCACATCATCGAGACGCTGTTCGAGGTGTCGATCCGCGCTGACACGGCGCCGGTGTGGCATCCGAGCGTGCGCTTTTTCCGCATCGAGCGCGCCGGCACTTCAGCCGATGGCGAGCCGGAGCTGGTCGGCCAGTTCTACCTTGATCCGTATGCACGACCCGGCAAGCGACCCGGCGCCTGGATGGACGATGTGTGCGGCCGCTGGGCGCGCCCCGAAGGCTGGCTGCAAAAACCGGTGGCGCAACTGGTGTGCAACTTCACACCACCGGCGCCGGGCCGCCCCGCGGTGCTCAGCCACGACGACGTGACCACGCTGTTCCATGAGTTCGGACATGGCCTGCATCACCTGCTGACCCGCGTCGACGACATCGGCGTGTCCGGCATCTCGGGTGTCGAATGGGACGCGGTCGAGCTGCCCAGCCAGTTCATGGAGAACTTCTGCTGGGAATGGGATGTGGTCAGGCGCCTGACTGCGCATGTCGACACCGGCGAGCCGCTGCCGCGCGAGTTGTTTGATCGCATGCTGGCGGCCAAGAATTTTCAGAGCGGGCTGCAAACCCTGCGGCAGGTGGAGTTTTCGCTGTTCGACATGCGGTTGCATGCCGAGCCGGGCAGCGAAGAGCGCATCGCAGCACTGATCGACGAGGTGCGCGACGAGGTCTCGGTGTTCAAGCCGCCGGCCTTCAATCGCTTCCAGCACAGTTTTTCGCACATCTTCGCGGGCGGCTACTCGGCGGGCTACTACAGCTACAAGTGGGCCGAGGTGCTTTCGGCTGACGCCTGGGGCGCTTTCGAGGAAACTGCGGGTGAATCTGGCGTGCTCAATGCAGACACCGGCCGACGTTATTTGCACACCGTGCTTGAAGTGGGCGGCAGCCGGTCGGCCATGGACAGCTTCAAAGCGTTTCGAGGGCGTGAGCCCCAAATAGATGCCCTGCTGCGGCATCAGGGCATGAGTTGAAGACACTGAGCATGAAGGAGACCTGACCATGAATGCGTACAACCTCCGGACACCCCGCACCCCGGTGCACCGAATGGCGGCGTTGGTTTTGCTGGCATTGCTGGGCACGGCGCTGTCCATGCCCAGTCAGGCGCAGTACAAGGTCATCGGCGCCGACGGTCGCATCACCTACACCGACCAGCCACCGCTGGAACCCGGTGATCGCATGTCGCAGCTGAAAACACCTGAAATGCTGGCCCCGTCGGATGCATCGCTGCCTGCGGATTTGCGGCAAGCGGGTCGGCGCTACCCGGTCACGCTGTACACCTCGACCAACTGCGACCCCTGCGACACGGCTCGGCAGTACCTTCGGCAACGCGGCATCCCCTACGCCGAACGGGTGGTGACCACAGCCGATGACGGCGACAGCCTGCAGCGCCTGACCGGTGCGCGCGATCTGCCATCGGCCACCATCGGCGCGCAGGTGGTGCGCGGCTTCTCGGGCGAGACCTGGGGCTCGTACCTCGATGCCGCGGGCTACCCCAAGGCGTCGAAGCTGCCGCCGGGATACCAATTCCCGCCGGCGGTGCCGCTCAGCCAGCGCGCCGAGGCACCGCGTGCTCCGGCCACGGCTCGGCCACCAGCTGTTCTGGACAGTGCCCGCGAGGTGCGCCCGTCAACCCGGCCACCCACACCCGCAGACAACTCGGGTATCAGGTTTTGAGCTGAGCACCTCGGCCGGAGCCTCGGGCGGCCAAACTGCCTGAGGCGACCGCAGCGGCCATCACCCACAGCAGTACTGATGCGCCCAGCGCACCCCCGATCAGCCCATACATCAGCGGCATCACGGCGCCGGCGGCATTGATGGTCATCGAGCGCACCGCCAGCGCTTCACCCTGGCGCTCGGGCGGTGCGATGTGGTGCAGCACCGTCATCACCATGGGCTGAACACAACCCAGGGCCACGCCCAGCAGCGCGCTGCAAGCGGCCATGGCCAGCGCCGAGCCGGCCAGCGAGTACCCGCCAAAGGCCAACGCGGTGGTCAGCATGGCCCCCACCAGCACCTGCGCCTCGCGCAGTCGGTGCGCCAACAACGGAATGACCAAGCGCACGCAGGCCACCGCGGCTGCAAAACTGCCCAGAATCAGCCCGATGGCCGAGGCGCTCAGGCCGCGCTCATGACCCAGCACGGGCACCAGAAACGAGTGCAGGTCCCAGCTCGCCGAGAGCAGCCAGTTCACCAGCAGCAGCCGCCCGAGGCCGGGCAACTTCAGCAGGCTCCAGATGCCCTGTCGGGCGCCGCTCGCCGCACGCGCTGCGGGTGCTTCACGGGCCACCCAGCGCATCCCGACCAGCGCAAGCAAGGGCAGGCAGCTCAGCACGACGAACGCGCTGGCAAAACCAGCGGCGTCGATGGCCGTGCCTGCGAGCACCGGGCCGATCATGTTGGACAGCGCGGGCGCCAGACCGAGCCAGCTGAACACGCGCGTGATCTGGGTGCTGTCGCCCGCAGCAAGTCGCCCGGCGGTGCGCTGGATGGTGGTCAGTCCCATGTTGGCGCCCACGCCGCACATCATGGCGGCCACGCTCAGGCCGGCAAAGGCACACCACTCGGGAAGTGAACGCAGCGCATCGAGCGCGGCCCAAGCGCTGTGGGGCGCCGCCGACGTGAGCCACACCGAGGCACCCGCGAGCAGCCCGCCACTGGCGGTGAGTGCCACCGCCAGGTGCATCGGCCGGTGGTAGCCCAGGCGGTCGGCCATGCGCCCGACGCGCAACGAGGTGGTCACCGGAGCGGCCGCAAACAGCCCGAGCAGCAAGCCGACCACCCAGGCGGGATGCCCCTGATTCAGCATCAGCAAGGGCGCAGCCACTCGCACACCGGCCATGCACGAGTGCAAACAGACCTGGCCCAGGATCAACGCAAGCAAGGCCGGCGAGAAACCTCTCATGCGGCCGTCAGACCCGAGCCGGCTCGCCACCGTGCTTGCGCGCGCACGACTGCCAGCCGGTCATCACTCGGTTGCCGCACTCGTCTCGTCGGGTGCAGCGGCGAGCGATTCATCATCGGCCGGCGCGCCCGGCAACAGCGCCTGCGTGCGCAGATCAGACAGCGCCTCGACCGACTTCAGCTTGCGCGTCATTGCGTTGGTGCGCGTTTGCGCCTGGTCGATGGTGTTGCTCGCCTCGTCCAGCTTTTTCTTGGTCTTGGACAGCACCTCGCCGAACTTGGAGAACTCGGTCTTCACAGCGCCGAGCACCTCCCAGACTTCGGTGGAGCGTTTTTCAAGCGCCAGCGTGCGAAAGCCCATCTGCAAGCTGTTGAGCGTGGCCAGCAGCGTGGTCGGACCGGCCAGCGTGACGCGGTACTCGCGTTGCAGCGCTTCCATCAGGCCCGGGCGGCGCAGCGCCTCGGCGTAGAGCCCTTCGGTGGGCACGAACAAGATCGCGAACTCGGTGGTGTGCGGAGGCGCGACGTACTTGTCGCGGATGGTCTTGGCCTCGGCGCGAAGCCGCATCTCGATCGCGCGACCGGCGGCCTCGGCCTCGGGCTTGTCGGCGCGCTCTTGGGCATCGAGCAGCCGCTCGTAGTCTTCGCGCGGAAATTTCGCGTCGATGGGCAGCCACAGCGGCGCGCCATCGTCGCGCCGACCCGGCAGCTTGATCGCGAACTCCACACGCGCGCCGCTGCCCGGCACCGTCTCGACGTTGGTCGCGTACTGCTCGGGCGTGAACACCTGCTCGAGCAAACCGGCCAGTTGCACTTCACCGAAGATGCCGCGCGACTTCACGTTGGTGAGCACCCGGTTGAGCGAGCCCACGTCCTTGGCCAGACCCTGCATTTCGCCCAGGCCGCGGTGCACCTGATCGAGCCGGTCGGCCACCTGCTTGAAGCTCTCGCCCAGCCGCGCTTCCAGCGTGGCGTGCAACTTCTCGTCCACAGTGGCGCGCATTTGCTCGAGCTTGAGCTCGTTGCCCTGTTGCAGCGCGGTGAGACGTTGCTCGACGCTGGCCTTGACCTCGTGCAGGCGCCGCTCGTTGGCCTCGGCCATCTCGCGCAACTGCACGCCCAGCGCATCTGAAAAACGCTGCAGCGCCAGATCCTGCGACTCGCGCGAGGCCTGCGCCTGCGCGGTCTGCGCCACGCTGCTGGAGTGCAGCGCATCGCCAACAGTGGTCTGCATCGCAGCCAGTTGGACGCGAAAGCTGTCGATCTGCTCGTTTTGGGTGCGGGCCACATCACCTTGCTGGGCGAGCAGCGTCTGCTGGAACGTGCCCAGCGAAGAACCCAGTTCGACCCGCGTGCCTTGCGCGCTGCGGCCAAGCTCATCGCGCAGTTCGCGCTCGAGGCGCTGCGAACTGCTGCCGAGCGTGTCGATGAGCGCTTGCTGGCGCGCGTCGGCGTCAGCATCGTTGCGCTTTCGCAGGGTCAGCCACAGCATCAACAGCACCGACAGGATCGTCAACGCCAGCACAGTCCACAGCAGGGCTTCACTCATCCGAAGATTCTCTCAGGCGCTTGGCGATGCCACGGCGCCAAGGTGCACGGCTGGCGCCCACCGCTGCCAGTGCTCGAAGGCCAGTCGCAAGGTGTTGACCTGCAAGGCCACGGTGTCTTCGATGACACGTCCGTAGCCTCCGGCCATCGACACCGCCACCGGCACGCGGCGCTGCCAGGCGGCGCTGAAGACGCGTCGGTCGCGCTCAGCCAATCCCGCGGCGGTGAGCTTCAAACGACCGAGGCGATCGGCTTCATGCGGATCGGCTCCAGCCAGAAAAAAGATCAATCCCGGCGCATCGCCGTCGGGCGCGCCTGCATGGTGTTGCCACAGACGATCAAGAGCACCGTCGAGCGCCGCCAGATAGACGTCATCACCGCAGCCGTCAGGAAGCTCCACATCCAGATCGCTCGGCTCCTTGCGAAACGGAAAGTTCTTCTCGCCATGAAGCGACAGCGTGTAGATCGAAGGATCGTCGCGGCAGATGGCGGCGGTTCCGTTGCCCTGATGTACATCGAGGTCCACCACCGCCACGCGCAGCGCAGTTGGGTTCGAGCCCCGCCATTCAGACTGCATCACCCTTGCGGCGACCACCACATCGTTGAACACGCAAAACCCGCTGCCCCGATCAGCGAACGCGTGGTGCGTGCCGCCAGCCAGGTTGACCGACACACCGCTGGCCAGCGCAGCGCGCGCGGCGGCCACACTGGCGCCCACCGAACGCCGCGAACGCTCCACCATCTGTGTCGACCATGGAAAGCCGATCTCGCGCTGCTGGGCGGGACTGAGCGTGCCGTCCACCACGGCGCTCACGTAGCCGCAGGTGTGAGCCCGCTCTAGTTCGCCCAAGCTGGCCAACGGCGCCTCGGCGATTTCGATGCCGGCAATTTCGGCTGCCACGCGCTCGCGCAGCAAGCGGTACTTGACCATCGGAAACCGATGCCCTTCAGGCAGCGGCAGCACGAACTGGTCTGAGTGAAAGGCCTGCATCAAGACGATTGTGCCGAGCGCGCCGGGACCGCTTTGACACCCTCGGAAAGTCGCGCCAGAAAATTTTGCTGCATTGCAACAAAAAAGCTTGCAAATGCCATTCGCGACCGTATACTTGGCTTAATGCTGCACCGCAACAAAAACGGCGCCGCAGCTGCAGTGTGTTGTCCGGTAACGGATTTTTGTACTTCACCGCAGTCGTCCGTTCTTAGTTGTTACGTCTTTCATCAACCTCTCAGGAGAATCTCATGCTGACCGCAGAACAAATCGTTGCCGCCCAGAAGTCCAACATGGAAACCCTTTTCGGCTTGTCCACCAAGGCCTTCGAAGGCTTGGAAAAGCTGGTTGAACTGAACATCCAGGTGGCCAAGGCCGCCATGGCCGAAGCCGCCGACAGCACCCAAGCTGCCATGGCTGCCAAGGACGCGCAGGAACTGCTGGCGCTGCAAGCCGCCATGATGCAACCGGCTGCCGAAAAGGCCGCTGCCTACAGCCGTCATCTGTACGACATCACCACCGCCACCACGTCGGAAATGACGAAGTCGGCCGAGGCCACCGCAGCCGATGCCCAGAAGAAGTTCACGACGCTGGTTGACACCGCCGTCAAGAACGCACCTGCTGGCAGCGAAAACGTCGTCGCCTTGGTCAAGACCGCTGTGGCCGCTGCCAACAACGCCTACGAAAGCGTGCACAAGGCTTCCAAGCAAGCCACTGAAATGGCCGAAGCCAACTTTCAGGCCCTGACCAGCACCGCCGTCAAGGCAACGGCTGCCACCAAGCCAAAGCGCGCGTCTTGATCCGCGTTGACGGCAGGACCGCCTGATTCAGGTGGCTCCTTCCGGCTCAACCCAAAGCCCGGCTCATCGCCGGGCTTTTTTTTGGCCGTCTGATGGGCGCGGGCGACGCCTCTTTATTCCTTTTTAGAATCACTGCCTCATAAATCTATAGTTTGCAAAGCTAACGACCCACCCTAAAGTCGGCTCCTCCGCCCCACGGGGCTGGCGCTTTGCCGAGTACGCAATGAACGTTTTTGCATGGATTTGATCGCGCCTCTCAGCGGCTTTGGCATCGGTGCCATCGTGGGCATGACCGGCGTGGGCGGCGGCTCGTTGATGACACCGCTGCTGCTGACGGTGTTCAAGCTCAACCCGGCGGTGGCGGTGGGCACCGACCTGTGGTTTGCCGCCATCACCAAGACGGCCGGCTCGGTGTCGCACAACCAGGCCGGTCATGTGGACTGGCGTGTCACCCGTCGGTTGCTGGCCGGCAGCATTCCGGCTGCGATCGCCACCATCGCCGTGATGTACTTCACCGGGGTGACCAAGAACTGGGCCAGCGCCCTGACGTTCTCGCTGGGCATTGCCTTGCTGCTGACGGCAGTGACGGTGGCTTTCAAGCACACCTGGACCAAAGTGGCTCACTGGCTGGAGCGTTGGATCAACGAGGGCAACCAGCCCGCCCTCACGGTCGCGTGCGGGCTGATCCTGGGTGTGCTGGTGTCGCTCAGCTCGATCGGCGCCGGCGCGGTGGGCGCCACCATGATCCGGCTGCTCTACCCCCGGATGAGCTCGCACCAGATCGTGGGCAGCGACATCGCCCATGCGGTGCCGCTGACTTTGGTGGCCGGCATCGGCTACGCCATGCTGGGACATGTCGACTGGCCGCTGCTCGGCTCGCTGCTGATTGGCTCCATTCCCGGCATCTGGCTGGGCGCTCAGCTGACCCGCAAAATGCCTGAGCGAGTCGTTCGTTCACTGCTGTGTCTGTCGCTGGTGGTGGCCGCACAAAAGGTTCTGCTTCACTGACTTCTGCACCAAATCTCCCGATGTACACCTACACCGATTTCGACAAGCACTTCGTTCGCCAGCGCGCGGCGCAGTACCGCGACCAGCTCGATCGCCATCTGGCGGGTCATCTGCCTGACGATGAATTCCGCGCGCTGCGGCTGCAAAACGGCTGGTACATCCAGCGCCACGCGCCGATGCTGCGGGTGGCCGTGCCTTATGGCGAACTGAACTCGGCGCAGCTGCGCGCGCTGGCGGGCATTGCACGCGACTTCGACCGTGGCTACGCCCACTTCACCACGCGACAGAACCTGCAATACAACTGGATCCCGCTCGACCAGAGCGCCGAGGTCATGGACAGGCTGGCCGCAGTGCACATGCACGGCATCCAGACCAGCGGCAACTGCATCCGCAACATCACCAGCGACTGCTTTGCCGGCATCGCGCCCGACGAGTTGGTCGACCCGCGACCGTATGCCGAAATCATGCGGCAGTGGAGCACGCTGCACCCGGAGTTCGCCTTCCTGCCGCGCAAGTTCAAGATCGCTGTCACCGGCGCTGGCGAAGACCGCGCGGCCATCGGCTGGCACGACATCGGGCTGCACCTGCTCAAGAACGACGCCGGCGAGGTCGGCTTCAAGGTGCTGGTGGGCGGCGGCATGGGCCGCACGCCGGTGATCGGCACCGTGGCGCGCGAGTTCCTGCCCTGGCAGCAGATCCTCGTGTTCATCGAAGCCGTGGTGCGTGTCTACAACCGCTACGGCCGGCGCGACAACATCTACAAGGCGCGCATCAAGATCCTCGTCAAGGCCGAAGGCCAGCGCTTCTTTGATGACGTCGAAGCCGAGTTCCGCGAGATCCTCGAGCGCGATGTCGACGGCTCGGCGCACCTGATTCCGCAGTCTGAACTCGATCGGGTGACGGCCAACTTCGTGATCCCCGCAGGTGTGGCGGCGCGGGCCTCTTCGGGCATGCCCAGGCCAGCCGATGCGCCGGCTGGCTACGGCCGCTGGCTCGAACGCAACGTTCACGCCCACCGGCTGAGCGGCTACCGGGCCGTGACGCTGTCGCTCAAGCGCACCGGCCAGGCACCCGGCGACATCACCGACGAGCAGATGGAACGGGCCGCCGAGCTGTCCGACCGCTACAGCCACGGCGAGTTGCGCGTGTCGCACGACCAGAACCTGGTGCTGCCCTGGGTGCTGGAAAGCGATCTGCCCGCGCTGTGGGAAGCCGCGCGCAGCGCGAGCTTCGCCACGCCCAACATCGGGCTGCTCACCGACATGATCGCCTGCCCGGGCGGCGACTTCTGTGCGCTGGCCAATGCGCGTTCGATCCCGCTGGCTGCGGAAATCACCGAGCGCTATCAAGACCTCGACGAGCTGTGGGACATCGGCGACATCGACCTGCACATCAGCGGGTGCATCAACTCATGCGGTCACCACCACAGCGGTCACATTGGCATCCTCGGCGTCGACAAGGACGGCGCCGAGTGGTACCAGATCACCCTGGGCGGATCTGACGGATCGACGCTCAGCGGCGGTCCGGTGACTGGCAAGGTGGTCGGCCCGTCGTTCGCCGCCGATGAAGCCGCCGACGCGGTCGAGGCGGTGATCGACACCTACCAGGCCCAGCGCCAGGGGGGTGAGCGCTTCATCGACACCATCAAGCGCATCGGGCTCGAGCCCTTCAAGGCATCGACCAACGCGGTGCGCCGCACGACCGCGCGGCACGCTGCGTCTGACGCCGCCACCGCCGAATGACCGCCATGAAATTCATCCAGACCCACCACGACCGCTGGCACACCGTTGAGGGCGACGATGGCCCGATGGTCACCATCACACCGGCGTCCCACCAGTTGCTGACCTGGCTGCAGTGGCACAGCGTGCGCCACCACTGGCCCGCCGGCATGCCCGTGGGCGTGATCGTCGACAACACCCAGGACACGCGCGAACTCGAAGCCGATCTACCGCGCCTGGGCCTGGTCGTGCTGCAGTTCCCGAAGTGGGTCGACGGCCGCGCCTACAGCCAGGCGCATCTGCTGCGCTCGCGCTATCGGTTCGCGGGCGAGATCCGCGCCACCGGCCAAGTGCTCGTCGACATGCTGCCGCTGCTGCAGCGCACCGGCTTCGATGCGGTGGTGCTGCGTGCCGATCAGTCGCGCGAGGCGGCCGAACGCGCGCTCAACTTCTTCCCCGGCCACTACCAGGGCGACGTGCGCGAGCACCGCCCGATCTTTGCGCGCCCGGCCGATGAACTCGCCAGCCAAGAGTTCATCAACGCGGGCGCGTCCATATGAGCGCGATCGACCTCTACGCGCGCCACACCCCGGGCTTTGAAGAGCGCCTGGCGCACACCGTGCAAGTGCTCAGGGACGCAGCGGCCACGCACGGCGGCCGCATCGTGCAGTCGACCAGCCTGGGCGCCGAAGACATGGTCATCACCGACCTGATCGCGCGCCACGGACTGGGCGGCGAACCAGGCATTGCCATCGCGACACTCGACACCGGCATGCTGCACGCCCAAACGCTGGCGCTGATCGAACGCATCGAGCAGCGCTACGGCCTGGGCGTCGAGGTGTTCAAGCCGGTGGCCGAGTCGGTGGTGCACTTCGTGTCTGCCAATGGCGCCGAGGCCATGTACCGCAGCCTCGAGTTGCGCAAGGCCTGCTGCAACCTGCGCAAGATGGAGCCGCTCGCACGCATGATGGCCGCGCGCACCGCCTGGGTCACCGGGCTGCGCCGCGAGCAATCGAACACCCGCGCGGTGGTGCCGTTCAGCGAGATCGACGGCCAGGGCCGCACCAAGTTCAACCCGCTGGCCGACTGGAGCTGGAACGACGTGTGGCACCACATCGCCAGCCACGACGTGCCCTACAACCCGCTGCACGACGAGTTCATGCCCAGCATCGGCTGCGCGCCTTGCACGCGGGCCATCGCCGTGGGCGAGGACTTTCGCGCCGGACGCTGGTGGTGGGAAGACGAAAAAGCCAAGGAATGCGGCTTGCATGTGAATGAGCAGGCGCCCGAAAGCGCCGTATCGATGATCGGAGACACACCATGAACGCCCCCGTGAGCGTGCAGCAACTGCTGCCCGAGCTCGACCAGACTCACCTTGACTGGCTCGAAGAAGAAGCCATCTTCATCCTGCGCGAAACCGTGGCCGCCTTCGAGCGCCCTGCCCTGCTGTTTTCGGGCGGCAAGGATTCGTGCGTGGTGCTGCGTCTGGCCGAAAAAGCCTTCAAGACGCGCGTGGCCGGCACCAGCGGCGAGTTCAAGGGCCGCCTGCCCTTCCCGCTGCTGCACGTGGACACCGGCCACAACTTTCCCGAGGTGATCGAGTTTCGCGACCGGCGAGTGGCCGAGATGGGCGAGCGCCTGGTGGTCGGCCACCTTGAAGATTCCATCCAGCGCGGCACGGTGCGCCTGAGCCATCCGCTTGAATCGCGCAACGGCCACCAGACGGTGGCGCTGCTCGAGGCCATAGAGGAGCACCGCTTCGACGTGCTGATGGGCGGCGCGCGGCGCGACGAGGAAAAAGCGCGCGCGAAAGAACGCATCTTCAGCCACCGCGACAGCTTCGGCCAGTGGCAGCCCAAGGAGCAACGCCCCGAGCTGTGGACGCTGTTCAACACGCGCATCAAGCCGGGCGAGCACATGCGCGCCTTCCCGATCAGCAACTGGACCGAGCTTGACGTGTGGCTGTACCTCGCCCGCGAGAACATCCCGCTGCCCAGCCTGTACTTCGCGCACGACCGTCAGGTGATCCGTCGCAAGGGCCTGCTGGTGCCGCTGACCGACGTCACGCCACCGGAAGCCGGCGAAACCATTGAAACCGCGCAGGTGCGCTTTCGCACCGTGGGCGACATGACCTGCACCTGCCCGGTCGAAAGCCCGGCGGCCAACGCCACCGAGATCGTGGCCGAAACGCTGCAGGTCACCGTCAGCGAACGTGGTGCCACTCGCATGGACGACCGCACCTCCGAAGCCTCGATGGAGCGGCGCAAGAAAGAAGGTTATTTCTGATGAGCTCAGCAACCCCCGTGGCAGACCACCGCGCCCTGCGTTTTCTCACTGCCGGCAGCGTCGATGACGGCAAGAGCACGCTGATCGGCCGGCTGCTGTTCGACAGCCGCGCGATCCTCGCCGATCAGCTCGACACGCTCGAGAAAAAAGCCGCCGGCGCGCCGATCGATCTGTCGCTGCTGACCGACGGTCTGGAGGCCGAGCGCGAACAAGGCATCACCATCGACGTGGCCTACCGCTATTTCGCCACGCGATCGCGCAAGTTCATCATCGCCGACGCCCCTGGCCACGAGCAGTACACGCGCAACATGGTGACGGCCGCGGCCGGCAGCGATGCCGCCGTGGTGCTGGTCGACATCACCAAGCTCGACACCCACGCCAGCCCGCTGGTGCTGCTGCCGCAAACGCGCCGCCACTCGCTGCTCGCACACCTGCTGCGCGTGCCGAACATCGTGTTCGCCGTCAACAAGCTCGATGCCGTGGCCGATCCACGCCAGGCGTTCGAATCGGTCAGCGTGGCGCTGCGCGCCTTCGCCGAACAAGCCGGCATCGCGGTGGCGGGCATCGTGCCGGTGTCGGCACTGCGCGGCGACAACGTGACGCAAGTGCTCGACACCGGCTGGGATGCCTGGTACCGGGGCCCGACGCTGCTGCAGTTGCTCGAATCGCTGCCCGCCTCGCAAGAGCGCACCGAAGGCGATCTGCTGATTCCCGTGCAGTACGTGGCACGCGAAGGCGAAGGCACCGGCAACCAGCCGCGCACGCTGTGGGGCCGCATCGCCCACGGCAGCGTGAAGGCCGGCGACGACGTGCAGATCTTCCCGAGCGGCGAGCGCGCCGTGGTCGCCGAGGTGCGACTGGCCGGCAGCGTGGTCGATTCCGTCAAAGCCGGTCAGTCGGCCGGGGTGGTGCTCGATCGCCAGCTCGATGTGTCGCGCGGCGACTGGATCGCCACGCCCGCCAGCATCCACGCCACGCCGAGTTTCCCCGCCACGCTGGCCTGGCTGGACACCGAGCCCGCCGTGGTCGGGCGCAAGTACTGGGTGCGCCACGGCAACCGTTGGGTGCAGGCGCGCATTGCCAGCATCGAAAGCCGGCTCGACATCCACACGCTCGAAGCGCGCGAGGCGAGTGAGCTGGCGGTCAACGAGATCGGCCGCGTGGTGATCGAAACACAGCAGCCGTTGCCGGTGGAGGCTTACGTTTCCAACCGCAGCGGCGGCTCCTTGATCATCGTCGACCCCACCACCAACCGCACCAGCGGCGCGCTGCTGGTGGCCTTGGCCGCGGCATGACCACAGCGCACCCACACAGCGCTGCCGGCCGTGTCGCCTTTGTTGGCGCCGGTCCGGGCCAGGCCGACCTGATCACGCTGCGCGGCGCGCAGCGGCTGGCCGCAGCCTGCGTGGTGCTGGTCGACGCGCTGGTCGATCCCGCGCTGCGCGATCTGGCGCCACAAGCGCGCTGGCTGCATGTGGGCAAGCGCGGCTACACCGACAGCGCCTCGCAGCAAGCCATCAACGCGCTGCTCGTCAAGTGCGCCCGCGAGGCCGGCCACGGCGGCCTGGTGGTGCGATTGAAAGGCGGCGACCCGAGCATCTTCGGGCGCCTTGAAGAAGAACTGCAGGCCATGGCCGAAGCCGGCATCGCCTGCGAGGTGGTTCCGGGTGTGACTGCCGCGCTGGCCGCAGCCGCCTCGGCCCGACGCCCGCTGACCCGTCGGGGCGAGGGTCGCAGCGTGAGCTTCGCCACCGCGATGACGGCCACGCCGCCTCACACCGTCGACCCCTTGCAATCCGGCCGCCGCGCCGACACCGAGGTTTTCTACATGGCCGGCAAGCAATTGGCAGGGCTCGCGCGCAAGTTGATCGCCGCCGGGTGGCCGCCTCAAACCCCCGCCTGTGTGACCTCGCGCGCCGGCTGGCCCGATGAACTGTGCAGCGACCACGATGTGGCCACGCTCGCACGTGCCAGCATGCTGCACGCGGGTCGCCCCACGGTGGTGGTGATCGGCGCCGGCGCACGGCCGATGAGTGCGGCTGCATCCCCCATCAACACAGACATTCCCGAACCGCAAGGTCTGGGCGTGAGAACGTAAAATTTCTTCAGCAGTTTGGCCGCCGCGCTGCCAAATCCCTCCACCCTGCTCCAGCAGTCTCCACGAGCCCAAGTCATGACCCACGTCGTCACCGAATCCTGCATCCGCTGCAAATACACCGACTGCGTGGACGTGTGTCCCGTCGACTGCTTTCGCGAAGGACCGAATTTCCTGACGATCGACCCCGACGAGTGCATCGACTGCGCCGTGTGCATCCCCGAGTGCCCGGTCAACGCCATCATGCCGGAGGAAGACGTGCCCGGCGACCAGCAGCACATGATCAAGCTCAACGCCGATCTGGCCCGCATCGGCTGGCCCAGCATCACCAAGCGCAAGCCCGCACTGCCCGATGCCGACGACTGGAAAGACCGGACCGACAAGCTGTCCGAACTGATCCGCTGAACGGCCGAGCTTCGGCGACCCGGCGCGCCCCAACGGCCTGCACCTTGCCCGACCGCACAGACGCTGCCATCGCCACCGACGCGCTGGTGATCGGCGCCGGCCCGGTGGGGCTGTTTCAGGTGTTCCAACTGGGGCTGCTTGAACTGAGCTGCCACGTCATCGACAGCCTGCCGGCCGCCGGCGGCCAGTGCATCGAGCTGTATCCCGACAAGCCCATCTACGACATCCCCGCGCTGCCGCGCTGCACCGGCAGAGAACTGGTCGACCGGCTGCTTGAACAGGTCGCACCGCTGGTGCCGACGTTTCACCTTTCGCAGCGGGTCGACACGCTTGAAGCTCGACCCGATGGCCGCTTTGCGGTCGGCACCTCGGGTGGCTTGCGCTTGGTGGCCCGCACGGTCTTCATCGCAGGCGGGGTCGGTTCTTTCGAGCCGCGTCGGCTGCCGATTGACGGCATCGAACCTTTGATCGGCCAGCAGGTGTTTCACAGTGGTGAGCCGCTGGCGTCAACGGCCGCTCGGCACGTGGTGATCCTCGGCGAAGACGAGGCCGCACTGCACTGCGCGCTGCAACTGGCTCTGGCCAGCACCGATCGCCCGGCCAGCGTCACGCTCATGCACCGCCGCGACAGCTTCAGGGCCGAGGCCGACACCATCGAGCGCATGCGCGCGGCCTGCGCGGCTGGCCGCATGCGCTTCGTCGCGGCCCAGGCGAGCGCGCTGGAATGCGCTGGCGACACGCTCACCCACCTGGTGGTGAACCTCGCCGACGGCGGCACCGAGGCGCTGCGTGCCGACGTGGTGGTCGTGCTGTGGGGGCTGAGCCCCAAGCTCGGGCCCATCGCCGATTGGGGCTTGCCACTCGAGCGCAAGCAGCTGGTGGTGAACACCGAAACCTTCGAGACCAGCGTGCCGGGCATCTTTGCCGTGGGCGACGTCAACACCTATCCGGGCAAGAAGAAATTGATCGTGTGCGGCTTTCATGAAGCCACGCTGGCCGCTCACGCCGCCGCCGCACGGGTGCATCCCGATCGGCCGGGTCAGCTGCAGTACACGACCACCAGCGCGCGGGTTCACCGCTTGCTGGGTGTGGCGTCCTGACGCGTTGAGCTCTCAGCGCCAGCGCCCTGTTTGCGCGCGGCGGGCTTGGGCTCATAGGACCACCACGCGGTGCTGCCATCAGCGGGGCGCACCAGCCTGAACGAGGGATTGCGACGCTCTGGCGGACGTGACGCGCCGGGCTGCAGCAGGGCCCTCAGGTCTTGCGAGATCAGCGGGTTCATGACGAGCCGGTCGGTGTTCAACTGAGACACACCGGGCGTGGATGACTTGGCCAGCTCCAGGGTCTGAACACGGCGGTGCAGCAGCGGCACGCCAATCGAGGCCTCACCGGCCAGCGAGGTCGGGCCACCGGCTTGCCAGGCGTCCCACAGCGAGCGGTCCGCTGACGCGGCATACAGCGTCAGCCGCATCGAGGCGGGCGCGGACTTGGCGAGCGCATCAAGCTCGTCCTTGAATGGATCGAGCGGCACCGCAGGGTTGAGCAGCACCACCTCGCGCAGCTTGGCTCGCAAGCGACCCTGGGTGTCGGCCGCACTGCGCACCAGCGCGCTCAAGAGCAACTGGTTGCCCGCGCCATGGGCGATCAGGTGGACTTTGTCGATGCCGGGTGTCAGCGCGATCTGATCGAGAAACGTCGCCAGACCGCCCGCGGCCTGCGCATCGGCCACGCGGTGAGCGCTCAACTGAGCCGGCCAGGCGTAAACGAACACCGGGCCGTCAAATGCGGTGTCGTGGGCGACTTGCGCGGCTTGCTTGAGCGCCTCGTCGAGCGTCACGTTGTAGCCGTGCACCCACACCAGCGCCGACTTGGGATTCCGACGCGCGCGGGCCGTGAGCGTGACGGCATCGGCAGCCCACTGGGCGGCGTCGATGTCTTGCTGCAAGCGCAGCATGGTCGGCAGCTCGGCGGCAGCCAGCGCGGCAGGCAAAGGCACGGTGAAAGCGGGGAAAAATGGCACCGGCCGCAGCTTGATGTCTTGTGGCACCAGCACCATCGAATGTCCCCACGACAAGAGATCGCCCGCCTCGTCCGGCGTTGGCGCAGCGTGCACGGCATACAGCACCGGCAGTTCGACGGCCTGGGCTTCACGCAGCGTCAGTGCGGCACCATAAAACGCGATCGAGCGCTGCTCATCGCCGCTTTGACGCTCAAGCTCGGCCGCAGCGAACAGCACCTCAGCCGTCTCGCCCAGCGTCTGGCGCGCAGCCCTCAGAGTTTGGCGCGCCGGACCCTGCTCCTGCCGTTCCAGGTGCAGCCTTGCGAGTGCGACAAAGCTGGCGCCGAGCAGTTCCTTGTCGAGTGCGCCGCTGTCCATCAGATCCTGCGCGTGCTGGAACACTTCGACCGTGCGCCTGTGGGCGGCGATCGCCCCTTCGGTGTCGCCCATGCTGCCCAGCACCGAGGCCAGCGAAGCGGCGATCAGCGATTGCGTTTGAGCCTGCAGCGTGCGGTCGCTCAGGGCCATCGACCTGGCCTGTTCGGCAAGCTCAAGCACCCGGGGCTTGTCGCCGAGTGCTGCGGCGATGCCCGCGCGCATCATGAGGTTGTTCGCCACGGCGGCCTTCAGTTCCTCGCGCTGCGGATCGTTTTGCGACTCGATGTCCAGCAATCTGGCGGCGGCCACAAGATGCTCGTCGGCCTGTGCGTACTGCGTGAGGTTCATCTCGTGGATGGCCAGCTCCTCAAGGGTCTGCGCCAGGCGCCCGCCCGACAACTCGGGATGCTGGGCTCGCCAGCGCGCTGCCTCGCGCAGCAACTCGATCGCCCACTGCGGCCGCCCCGGCACACGCTGCAGCTCGCTGGCCTGTGCCTCGAGCCAAGGCGCGAGCTTCAGGTCTTGCGCAGCACCTGCCTGATGCCAGACCACCATCGATTGGGCAAAAGCCGCATCGGCCTCGTCGCCGCGACCACACGCCAGCAACACCCTGGCCTGCATGCCCAGCGAAGCGGCCAGCAGCTGCGGCTCGGGCGGCCGGGCCGCACGGCGAATGCGCACGGCCTCGTTGATCAAGGGCAGCGCCTTGTCGAATTCGGATGCGTGGACGCGGGCCAGACCGAGCAGCTCCAGGGCATCGGCTCGCCTGGCATCGGCGGCGGGCAGCGACTTGGCAAGCCGCACCCTGTTGTCGGCATCGCGCAAGGCCGCTGCCGGATCGTCTTGCAGCTGCTGCACGAACATCTGCCGCTGCGCCAGATAGGAATCGACCGGGCCGGCCGCCAGGCTGGTCTGAGCTGCCACCAAGGCGAGGCACAGGACCCACAAGAAGCGCCACCCGGCCGGCCTGAGTACACCTGACGTCATGCTCGAACTCCAGTGAGTCGGTGCCGCGCGCAAGGCCACCGGGGCGGCAAGGATAACGGCGCGCAAAGGGTCAACGGCAGCCAACTCACGGGCAAGCACCAATGCTTTTTCCATGACAAGGGTTCGACAATTCAATCCAGTAGTTTTTGCTTTCAGTCCAAGGAGGAATGTCATGCGCAAGCAAGAAGCTGACTCCAAGCGGCTGGAGATCGACGGCAAGGTGCTTTGCATCGATGCCGATCCCGCAAACCATGCGATGGTCGCCAGCGTGCTGGCAGTTGCCCCCGGCGTCGAGTTGCGCATTGCCGTCAATGGCCAAAGCGGCATCCGCGCGGTGCACACCGCCATGCCCGACCTGATCTTGCTCAACATGAACCTGCCCGACATGGGCGGCATGGACGTGGTGCGTAACCTGCAGTCGCACATGGCCGACGGTCGCTGCCAAGTCGTCACGTTCACGAACGAAGCCTTTTCGATCGACATCGTCAAGTCGCTGAGTCTGGGTGTTCGCGAATACTGGCTCAAGCCCCTGCGCCTCGATCTGCTGCAGCGCGACTTGCTGCGCATGCTCAACGCGAGCGTCGCCCCACGCGAAAGACCCAAGTCTGCTGCCGGCTTCAGGCTTCGGACCTCGACGCCCTCGGCTTAGCTGACCGCGCAGCCTTGAGCGCTGCGCGCTCGGCTTCCTTGACCGCCGCTTCGGCCTGCCAGCGCGACAGGTCTTGCGGCGTTTCGAGCGTGATGCGGCCCAGCCCGCCGCCGCGCAATTCGTGCAGCACGATCTCTGCGGCCTTTTGCATGTTGATGCGCCCGCCCGCCAGCACCGCACCACGCTGCCTGCCGATGGCGATGAGCCACTCCTGGTCCGGCTGGCCCTCAAGCCCCGTCAGCTTGAAGCGCTGCGCCAGGTGCCCGGGGTAATCGACGTTGAGCATGGCAATCAGCTCCAGCGCCACTTCTTCCTCATCGAAGGCATTGCGCCCGACCGCACCACTGGCTGCCAGGCGATAGCCGCTTTGCTCGACGACGATGCGCGGCCACAGCATGCCGGGCGTGTCGAAAAGATAGAAGTCATTGGCCAGCACGATCTTCTGTTCGGTCTTGGTGATGCCGGGCTCATCGCCGGTCTTGGCGGCCACCCGACCGACCAGCGAATTGATGACGGTGGACTTGCCCACATTGGGGATGCCGCAGATCAGCACGCGCAGCGGCTTGACCATGCCGCCACGGTGCGGCGCGAGTTCACGGCACGCCTCGATGATGCGGTGCACCGCAGCACCGGCGCGTCCATCGAGACCGATCGCTCGCGTGGCCGGCTGCGCGTTGAAATGCGCGAGCCATTGCTCGGTGCGCTCCGGATCGGCCAGGTCCTGCTTGTTGAGCACCTTCAAGGCGAGCTTGCCGCGCGTGAGCTCGGCAAGCAGCGGGTTGGCGCTGGAGCCTGGCAGCCGCGCATCGAGCATCTCGATGACCACGTCGATGCCCTTGACGCGCTCGACGATCGCCTTCTTCGTCGAATGCATGTGCCCTGGAAACCACTGGACGGGCATGTTCGGCCTTTTGCGCGATGGCGTTTTTTTCGGAAACCCGATCAACGAGGAGCGGTGACCCCGGCGGGATCGCCCGATTATCAGGACTGCCTTGGCACCCGAACCTATACTGGCTTCGGTGTCGTCAGAGGCACCACCGCTGGGGGTGTTGCGCGTGCGGGGTCCAAGACCACGCCGTGCGACTGAGACAGTCCCTTTGAACCTGACTGAGGTAATCCTCGCGAAGGGAAGCAAGCCGGATCTGGGGCCCTCTCGGGTGTGCCTCTTCCTGCTGCCGTTTCCCTGCCCCACCTTGCATGGAAACCTTGATGCCCGTTGCCACCAACGTCCACACCAACCAGGTGCTCACGCCGGTCCCCCTTGCAGACCGCGTGTTTCGCTGGCTACCGCCAGCGCATGAGCCGAATCTCAAGCCGTCGGCAACAGGTGCATGGGCACCGGCGCGTGGCCGTGGTTCAAGGGGCCGTGACCACCACCGGTGTGAACCTGAGCGCCGGCGGCAATGGCTTGCAGCACGTAGCGGCGCGCCTCGGCCACGGCCTGCGGCAAGCTCAGGCCCAGCGCCAGACCGGCGGCGATGGCAGAAGACAGCGTGCAGCCGGTGCCGTGAACGTTGCCGCTGGCAATGCGGCTCGATTGCAGCCGCTGCAGCGCCTCGCCGCGCATCGCCAGCACATCCACCACTTCGTCGCCCGGCAAATGACCGCCCTTGAGCAGCACCGCGTGCGCGCCCAGCGCCAGCAATCGAGCGGCGGCATCGTCGAGTGCGTCGATGCTCGAGATGGGACCGCCCAGCAGCAAGGCCGCCTCGTCCAGATTGGGCGTGACCAGCGTGACGCGATGGAACAGCTCGCTGACCAGCACAGCGATGGTTTCCTCGGCGATCAACCGGTCGCCGCTGGTGGCCACCATCACCGGGTCAAGCACCACGCGTTCGATGCGGTATTCGTCGATCGCCCAGGCCACCACACGAACCAGTTCGGGCGAGTGCAGCATGCCGATCTTCAGCGCGTCAACGCCGATGTCGTCCATCACCGCGCAGATCTGAGCCTTCAGCACTTCCACAGGAACGCCGTGAATGGCGGTGACGCCCAGCGTGTTTTGCGCGGTCACGGCGGTGATGGCGGTCATGCCATAGCAGCCCATCGCGCTGAAGGTCTTGAGGTCGGCCTGAATGCCCGCGCCACCGCCACTGTCAGAGCCGGCGATCGAAAGCACACGGGGATAACGAAGGCCAGGCTGGCGTGGATCGGTGCGAAGGTTCATGCCGAAAATTATCGGCCTCGCGCTGCGGGCGTGGCTCGCCTCCAGGCATCGGCATGAGCATGAGGACACGTGCGGTGGTGCTGGGCGCCGGCCTGATGGGCCGCTTGCTGGCCTGTGAGCTGGCCGAGGCGGGACACGAGGTGGATCTGTATGACGCCAGCGGGCCCGACGCCGCAGCTTCCGCAGCGCGCGGCTCT